>JAEEGJ010004513.1_pt1 | contig 46853 bp, 27 predicted proteins | sample 8958761 | NCBI WGS metagenome assembly JAEEGJ01 (sample SAMN16246546, study PRJNA631951) | gut metagenome | biome: gut microbiome; feature: rumen; material: RS-attached | host: Bos | place: Iran: Karaj | collected 2018-10
TCGAATGGGGTCTCAGGCATATCGTTCAGGTCGAAATAGACCTTTTCGCCCGACTTCTGCCATAACACGAGCCGTTTGGTTGCCGTCTGTGCCCACATCGCCGTAGCTGCAAAGCAGAACAGAAGCGATAGAAGTAGTAATCGTTGTTTCATACGCGTTTTATTTTGTTGGTTATTGATCATTTTCGCTACAAATATAGTAAAAAATCTGATTCATCGACTCACAATTCAACAAAATCGACTAACAAAACGCGTTTTGTGAGTCGTTATTTAACATTTCACCCATAAATACAGGAGCAACATCGCTGCCGCTACATATCCACTCTAATCAAAAAGGGGCCTCGCCATTGAGGTCCCTTCTTAATTATTATCTTGCTTCAAAGCGTCTCAAACGTCTCAAACGTCTCAGCGTCTTTTTTGTTTTTAGAACATGAACTCACTGAGCGCTCGAGCTTTGCTCGCTTGCTACCTAAGGGACGCAAGAACCGTCCCTTCTGAGTTCATTCCCAATCTATATATACATCTACTGAATTCTTATCATTTTTCTTGTATGAACGCGAGAAAGTTCCTTCGTCTTTGTCTTGATAATATTGATGACTTGTATAATCCCAGCTTTTGATTAGCTGACCTGTATTCTTTTCAATACCTCCCCAATGAGCTCTAGTAGATCTACTAGAGGTAAATGGCAAATTAGAAGCTGTTAAAGTATATGACATGGTTGTTCCTTTTGAAGAACCTTCTGTGATTTTTTGAGCGCATGTAACCTTAAGATTTTTAATAACGGAGAAACCCTGATCATCATAGCTAGCGTCAAACGAGATTGTGTAATTGTATTCTCCTTTGGTTTCATAAGACGAATAGTTCTTTTTAAAGGATCCTGAGACACTAAAGCTACCTCCTGATGCTGATACGCTCAAACTTTCTTTAGGGAAATCTATGTTATCGAAGAACCTTTCATCACTATTTTCATTGTAATAGCAATTGAAACCGAAAGAAACCTTCTTGATGTTCGTCTTAGGCGTGAATTCTTCCAACAACCATATATCACGGTAATATGGCCAGTTATAGGAACTGACAACAGTACCGTCAGTATCCTTCAATCGCAGTATCTTATCGTTATATTTCAATATATCTCCTTTTTTCAGTTCAACATCCTTTCCATCTTCAAACTCAATGACATAAGTGGTTGGTGTATTATACCCCCAAGTATATCCACCTTCCCACGCATAGCCACCACCTGAACTACGCTTGAATGTAATCTTGTTGCCGCTGACTGAATAAGTGCCTGATACATACTGGTCACTGGAATCGGCTGTTCTCTTCAAATTATTGGTTCCTGCTTTTCGGTTTACATCATAATCGAACCATGTGTATTTACCATCCTTTGTGAATTCAAAACCGATGACATTATCAATATCATCAGATCCTGCACTGATATGAGCATTATACCATTTGCCAATGATAGCCTGTGCATAGTCTATAGCTTCAGGTGCAGCCTGCTTTACAACAATAGTGGTCATTGCTACAAGTTCTGGATCCACATTACCATTTTTAGCTTTTTGGATAGCTTCATCACTAGAACCAGCATAAACAGTGATAGTACCAGAACGCTCACTATCGGTCGTATTGGGATCGGCTTCCACTACCACATTCCATCCTGTAGCTGATTCTTTCCATGAAATCTTCACCCAACCATTGAGTTCATCACTCCAATCAATGTCAAGATGGTTGAATTCATAAGAATGGTCTATCGCTGTCTCCAAAGTGCCGCCTTTTGCATCAAACACAAGCGAAGAAGGAGTAGCACTCACCCAATATTCGGTAGGTTCTGGGAGGGTCTGTACAACACTAAGCACGGTAGACTTAAGCACTTTACCTTTTGAGTCTGTAGCAGAAACGGTTACTTTTCCCTTTCTTTCCTGTCCTGTTTCGTTCTTTGCCAACTTCACATAAAGATAGTTCATGTCGCTTGCAATGCTGGCTGATACCCAGTCATCGTCTGTTTTACAAGTGTAATAGAGGTAATTTGTGACAATCAACGCCTTGTAACTGCCACCTGTGCCCTCATCGCCTAGTGACTTCGGACGCATTTCGATATAGCCGTCCTTAGGATTCTCATCCAATTGTTCCTCGTCAAACGCCAGGTCGACCTCAACATCAGTCTCTTTGTCTTTAGGGACAGTGACTGTTTTGGTCACACGCTTACCAGTATTCTTGTTCACAACAGTGATTTGCTTCGTTCCTGGATATTCAGGGTTAGCAATGATATTGCCGTTCTCGTCGAACGCATAACCGATAATGGTCTTCCCGCTTTGCGTATCGACCATTACCAGAATATTAATCTCCTTGCCATTCTTGTCATGGGTACGCACCATATTGGGTATCAACTCGCCAAGATCATCTTCCTTCTGGCCGAAAACAATGTCGTTGAGAAAGACTGTAGAGGCATCCTTTCCAAAGTTATCCCAAAACTGATCGGCAGCATCCCAGTAGATAATATCAAGCCCTCGCATCTTATCGACTAGTTTTTCTGCATCGCGACCATAGTTGATGAGATTGCTGGCGACATTCTGCATGAATTCTTTCACCTCGCCCTTCCTGACCAGATTCTCTGTAGCCTGCGCAGCTCCGAAAAGATCCTTACCATAACCCAGTTGGGTGCTCAGCGGACTGGCATCGATGACAAGAGCAGCACCTTTTTCGATAAGTTCTGCACCAGCCACAGTGATGTTCTTGCCTGGGGTAATGCCCAGATCGCGTGCCTTATCACCAAATTCCGGATCGGCATAGTTGTAGACATTAACGAATATCTGGTTAGCACGGCTGTCGAGAGTTCCCTTGCTGAAGGCATGCCAGAAGTCGCTGGAATTGCTATAACCACGCTTCAAATTGGATGGCAGCCCATCGTAGATTTCTTTCAATTTCCTGGCATCAGAGGTCCAACCCAATTCACGCATGATAGTGACGACTGACTTACGGCCCATTGTCTGCGTTTTCTTACAACTCGTCATGAAGTCCCATGCATCACTCAGGTAACCACGTGTGGCAGCGGTAGGACGGGTCAATACATCTGAGTCTTCCAAACGTTGCAAAGCCTCCTCATACTGGTCAGCCCTTTCAACAATCTGGTCAATCATATTGTAAAGCTCTTCAGTACTGGATATGCACTTTTTATTGTTTTCAATGTCGTTTGGAGTCGCTGAGAAGGGCTCTTCACCGCCCTTTGAGGCCAATTTATAGTATGCCCAACGCACAGCACGAATATCAAAGGCATACGTGACTAAGGCGTCAAGGTCTGTCTGGAACTGCCTAGAGTTACCATACTGCGTCACCTTCTTAAAGTCGGTTACCACATCGCCCGGTTTCAAATCGGGTTCAGGACTATCGCTGTCTTTAGAACACGAGACGGAAACCAGCGCCATCATGACCATGATGGCCAATGTCAATAGCGTGTCTAACAATTTAATACGTTTATTCATAATCGTTTTGTTTAGATATTGATTTGTCAAGTTAGCGAACAAATAATAATTCACGCCCCAAAGATACAAAAAAAATCCGATTCATCGACTCACAATTCAACAAAATCTACTCACAAAACGCGTTTTGTGAGTCGTTTTCTTTAGAAAAGGCCCTCTACACGCTCTCTGAGCCACATGCCAAAGAAACGGTCATACACGATATATCCTCCACATATCCACTCTAACCAAGAAGGGGCCTCGCCATGAGGTCCCTTCTTAATTATTATCTTGCTTCAAAGCGTCTCAAACGTCTCAAACGTCTCAGCGTCTTTTCTTGTTTTTAGAACATGAACTCACTGAGCGCTCGAGCTTTGCTCGCTTGCTACCTAAGGGACGCAAGAACCGTCCCTTCTGAGTTCACTCAAAAATCAATGTAGGGCTAAAGGTAATGGTACCATCGTTGATATACATAGTGTCAAGATCCATATTTTTGGAGTGGTATTTAAAGACAATTTTTCCATCAACGGTTTCCCAATAGTAATCATTTCCGCAGGCATAGAACTTTCCGTTGAAGTTAAAAGTACCAATGCCATCCAGATGGACAGAATAGCGTTTTACCAAGTCAGAATACTGAATATCAAGAGTACCTGAAACGGAATAATCTGCATCAAACTCTTTCATGTTGGTCCAATATTTCGCTACGTAGTCTTTTCCTTCATTAAATGCAACGGTACCTGCAAACCAATCATCAAAAGCCTGATTCTCAGTAACGAAGCCAAAGCCATGCGAGTTGGCCTTTAGCGTAAACTTTCCAGTGCCAAGACCTGTTCGGGCGTTGAAATGACCTGACATGGTAAGGCCTTGGTTCTGAAGGGTAAAGTTTCCTTCCTCATCGAAGCTTAAAGTACGTTTTGCGAATGCCTCAACAATACCTTCGTAAATGTTGAAAACATCACCAGGAACGACGCCTCTGGCTTCCTTTTCAAACACTTTACTGTCAGGAGGGAAAACAATATGTCCCCAGGGCACAAGTCCACTAGCAGAAGGCGTTCCAACCCATGGCTCTACAGGGTCCAAAGTGATGATCCACTTGTCCTCAAGAGCCATATCTTCCTCATTAGAAAGGTCGAAGACCGCCTCGTAATTCTTGCCGACATCTTTAATACCTTCGATGTCGATATTACCCACAATGCCATCATTTTCATCGACGACCTCCAGTTCGGGCTTAAAGCGCTCAGAAAGGTATGGATACAAGCGGAATTGCATCAAAGCATCGCCATTATCCGCGATAACACATTCCCATTTCTCTGGGTCGAGAATTGTAGAGGGCATTTGGGCAAACCTAATCTTACAGCCCGCAAACTTACTCTTTTCCCCTTCACCCACGGAGGAGTCTTTGAACTTCAGGTTTACGACCTTATTCATCATCTTTACGTATTCACCGTATACCTCATCATACTTTGCCTTGGTCTTGCAGAGATATTTACGATTGATGTTCTGGATAACACTCTTCAGCATTCCTGTATAGAGTTCCTTACGATGGTTTTCGGCTATCACCCTCCGATCATTATCAGAGATTTCCACCCAGAAAGGCCACCAACCTCGACTATCTGATATGGCCCAAGTAAAGCCATCGGTATCATTCCACGGCTGATTAACGTATTCCGTTACAAGTTTCTCTATTCCTTCCGTCATATCGCTTGGAACAAGATCTCTGTCAGTAAAGAATCCATTGATAAGTTCATACCACTGCTCAGCATTACGATAGCCATAACCACTCTTTGAAGGATACCCGCTATTGGGCCTAAAATACCTTTTGTAAGCATCTTCGTAGAGCGTTGTTGCCGCCTCATGAACCGTTGTTCCAAACCAGTTGATCTCAAACTCCAAGACAGCTATAGCTGTCATACAGGCAGGAAAGAGGAAATTTCCAGCATAGAGTTTTTTTTCAAGGGCAGGTTTCAAAACCAAATCAAAGGCCAGTTTGGTGGCACCAACAGCCTTAGCCGTTTCGTTGTCAGAGCGTAGTGTATTTGCGAACTGCAAAATAGACCACGCCGTACCGATTTTACCAACGAGGTTGGAATAACGTTCGACAATCTTTGAATCGATGCCAAGCGTTACCAACACTGGCGAGCCTATGGTCACCCCTATGCCAAACCAGAAATATTCATTATTAGCATAGGCTTCAATGGCAGCGTAGGTAGGATCGTCACTCTCCGCAATCTTGGCAAGTGTCTCTATAACCTTCTCCATATCCGCAGGTGTCTCCGGATCAAAGGCATTGTATTTCAGGTAAGCTGTACGCGTATGTTCGTTCTTTACGTCGAAGACCGTAAAAGTAGAAAGATGATCAGAAATGATGACCATTTCACTCGTCGCGCTATCATAGTAACTGAGCACAGGATCCCATTCGCCAGTTTCCTCATTGAGGTAGGCAGCATAACAGCGTTTACTTGCAGGGAAACGGATTTCTACAACACCCTTGAGGTCGTGGATGCCTTCAAGGTCAAAATCATAAGCGTTCATATAGGTCACGCCATCCTCCAGATCCTCAGGTGCCTTAGGATTGTCAATACGGTTGACGGTCAGCGTCTTCTTTCCATCGATGACACAAGGGCCGAACTCAATGCTGTAGTTGACCGTATTGACCGACAATGTCTGTTCATCAACCTCATAGGTACTCGGCTCTTCGCCAGGAGCAACGGGTTCTCTGCCCACAATAGTCACCTCCTCAATCATACTGGTGGGATAGCCTATGCCAGAGCGACTCTGGGTTCCCACCTGGCGACCCTCAACCATCATAAACACTCTATCAGGATCACGCCAATCCTGTTCCCAATTCACATTGTCTGTACAATCTATCTCAAACAACTCGTGAGAGCCGTCCTTCAACTGCACCTTCAGCATATATTGAGCATGGACTGTGCCACAGACCGTCAGCAGCAGAGCCATGAGAAAAAACAACTTCTTCATACAATCCTATTTTTTTGTGTGAATCTTAAATGATTGGTTGCCAGCCTTGACAACAATGATGTTCGAGGCTGGGATAGTCATACTAATATCCCCATTCGTCGAGGCTTTAGCAGAAGCGAGGAGGCGACCTTCGATACCGTAGAGCATAACTTGCGTATTGGCATCAAGGCCACTGATAACGAGTTGATCACCAACCGTACGTATAACAACGCGCCTCTCGCCAGCCTTTACTTCTTCAATACCTGTAGGAACATCGTAGTGGGCGAAGCGCATCATAGACCACGAACTCAAGTATTGATCCTTCTCGAAGACATAACGATCCGTGTTTGAGGTGATAAGTAATGATGAGCCTGAATAGGTTATCACTGGTTGTGAGTCGAAAAGGACGTAGCAATACATAGAAACTGTCACGCCATCCCGCTCACCAGGATAGATCATCTCAATGGCATTGTAATCAGTGGCATAGTCATAGTGTTCAGGTGGCAGACTTCCTGCGGTCTGATCTTCAACAATCTCCATATCTTGCCATACGGATGCGGCCCTGTAGGCATCGCCAGCCCCCGCAGGTACATGGACCGTGGCCTTGTTCCACATTGATGTCAGACTGGAACTGAATGTAGAAGTCGTAATAGGCAACGGCTGCTGGGTATAAACATAGATATCCTTGAGGTTGTCAGCATTGATAAATGCTTCGTCTTCTATATTTCGGACAGAAGGCGGCAACGTCAGTTTTCTCAGAACCTCGCCAAAAGAGTGAGCACGGATAGTGGTCACCGATGAGGGAATACCTACCGCACTGCGATATTTGTCTTCTCTGAATCCAGGACGATAATTAGGACAGTGAACAAGGGTACGACGAGCCTTGTCGTAGAGGATACCCTGATAGGCACTATACGTAGGATTATTTTCATCTACAATATACTCTGCAATCATATCGCCACTCAGTGCCTCGCTGCCTATGCGGGCCAGGTTAGCAGAAATCTTTATGGTAGAAGCCTGGTGCTGGTAGAAAGCCTTAGCACCTATCTCCTTGACAGTAGAGGCGATGTTTATCTCCTTCAGTGGCACACGATCAAAGGCACCAGCACCGATTTTCTCCACACCCTCCTCTATGGTCACAGAGTTAAAGAACTGATAACAAGCGAAGACGCCGGGCCTGACCTCCTTGATACTGGCTGGAATAACGAGGTCGGTCACCTCCTCACCTCCAAAGTAGAGGCGTGTTTTATGGGTTTTGTCGTTACTCCAAATGGGATTGGAGAAGTACTGGACAAAGCCGTTTTCCAGCGTTTTTGATTCAAAGTCGATGTTGAGCCACGCCTCGATACTAGGGATACTTACCTTCTGCAAATCTGAACTGTATGCAAAAGCATCAACACCTATCCTTCGGATGCTGCTGGGCAGATTCACCTCAGTAAGATAGTGGCTTGGGAAAGCATTAGAGCCGATCTCAGTAATGCTTTCTGGGAGCGTGATGCGAGACAACTCCTCCCTCTTATGTTGCTCAAAAAACGTATCATATGATGAAGTTGGCACATAAAAGGCTCGTGATTTGACCTTCATAACGGGATAAGACTGGCCATCCTTCACTACCGTTGCAGGGACCGTCACATCGCCATAACCACCCACAACGACACCCATTCCTTCAGGTGTCACATTGATAAAGGCCTGACCATCTTCAACTGCAACCAGTGATGGCTGGATACCGATATAAGCCGTCTGACGCCCACTAAAGTCTGACGTCACAGGCTGTACACTAGTCAATTGATACCAACCGTCACCACTGCCACTCCATCCGAAATTAAAATGGAAGTAGTCATTCTCTGCATAGCCATCGCAGACAAAGGCATGGCCGTCATTTTTAAAACCTGGATTAGGGTCACCTTCCACCAAGATGGGACGCCCAGCATCAAGTTCCTGTCGCATCAGGTCTTCATTGCCTTTACACTCAATGAGTTGCATATCCGGGCTATAACCAAAATAGCGCACCATAGATTCAGCAGCTACACCAATACCAGAACCTGTTCCACGACCATTTGGCATCTTTCCTGGAGAACATGCCGAATGACAATCGAAGATTAGCTTGGCCACATTGTCACATTCTTCATCGGTTGTGGGGCTGGTTCCACCCATGTTTTTCCATTGATAAACAGACTCACCATAATTCACATTATAAGGATGCGAATACTGCTCAACAACACTTTTCAATTCGTCGCTTCTGCCCATCGCATAATCCAGTGCCAATCGGTCGAGGTCAATATCGCTAGGCACTTCGAGAATATTGTGCATATGGAAACCACGTCCACGAGCTGGAAATTCCCAGAATTTCATCACCTGAGCCATTGCCGCTGGTACACAACCTGCAGCTACACCAGCAAAACTATCAAAGTAGGGATCTACATATTTGGCATACACACCAACCTGATCCCACTGGACTTTCACCAAAGGCTGCACTATAATGTTAGGCACAGACTCCACCCTACGCTGGACTGCTCGCTTCTGAGGCTTAGGAATGACGTATCTCAGCACCTGTCCTGCGCCGTCATTGACATAAAATGCCGTACGTCCATCTACCAGTTCTATTAGGTTGGAAGCAGAAGAACTCTCGTTTGCTGTCCGCTGCTGGCCCGCATGGCTATAAGCCTCCAGCATATCCTTGAGTTGGATAGGGGCCTTGTCATAATCGAAAGCGCCATGATCGCTCCAACCAAGAATAGGGCGGTCGGTGTCGTCAGTAGCTGAGACGATTACAAATCCACCATCATCGCCACGGTTAATCACATAGAGCGCAACCTCATCCCTCTCTCGAAGCGAGGTATAAGCCACCCTCATCACGTCTGTCTTTGCAGCACGTCGTGCATCAGTCTTAGCAGATGACGGCATTTGGGTAAAGAAGTGCTCTGCTATCCGCAGTGCCTCATCGCTGCCCACACCCTTAGCCCACACCATTGCAGGCAGGAACACGAGTGCCAGTAATAGGATAAATTGTTTCATACATCTGGGTTTTTAGTAACTATTTGGCTACAAATATAAGAAATATTTTTGAAACATCGACTCACAATTCAACAAAATCGACTAACAAAACGCGTTTTGTGAGTCGATTTCTTTATTTTTCTGCTTTCCCAACTAGTTATTCGGAATCATCTATAACAGGAACATCATCGATTTCAAAGTATACGCCAGAACCTGCAGAAACATCAAAATTTGTCAATGTTCTAGTTCCATCCTTCGAACTTTCAATTTTCAGTTGTTTATCGCTATTGGAACCACCAAAGCCAAATGTCGCCGTCTCTTTTATATATTGTCGTTTGTCGTTTTCATCTTCCCAGGTCTGATAAGTAACAGCATTACAATGACCATTTTTGAGGTCAAACCAGTCGGAATTAAAACGCTTTTCTTTTAAACCTGGCTTATCTTTCAGAACATAGTCAAACTCCATAATGATTGTTTCGTAATCATGTTCATTATAAGTTAAACTGTATTTCAATTTACAATGCCAACCATTTCCATCAGATAAGCGACTTACATCACTTGTTACATTTGAATATTTAGCCCAAATACTACTATTCATCTTGATTCCATTTTTATTATCATAACTCCAATGTACATAAGGGGTAAAGTATTGGGGATCTTCTGTCTGATTTGGCATTAGCCAAACATGGAATTTGGATTTATCTGTTATAAATAACTGTTCATATATTTTTGCATAACCTATATAAGGAACCTCCGTAACCACCAGCGTATCTGCAGGACTATAGTTCCTAGTCTTACAGTAGTCACGACCCGAGATACAGTCATATGTTTTTAGATAATTTAATAATTTCTCCTGATCCACAGAGAGTTTTACACGACCATTGCTTCCCTTGGTCACTATGAAATCATGCTCAAATTGGTCAGGGTAATCCGGAAGATAGAAGTAAGGAGGTTTGATTCCATCCAAATTTCCTGAAAATACAATTGGCGTATTCGTCGTACCGTCATAATTCAACATGAGCGTATCACTATTTACTATCATTTCTACACCATGATTGAATTCGTATTCATAAGGCGTTATGATTGTTTCTCCCAGGATGACATAAGGACGAACTTTAAACTTTCCACTTTCTCCTATATAAGGATTATCTTCTGTAGAGGGATGATATGGTATGACATATTCCGCCTGGATAGGATCAGTAAACACTTCTTCCACTATTGTATAATTCGGTTTACGTTCATTGTCGCCACATGCAACGTACTCAGAGTCGAACAACTTAACACCTATCGGAATCGGGAATAACACTTTGCCTTGTGGCTTAAATGCCAAAATGCGACATGGTAACAACTCGCCATTTACCATTCGTTTTTCTACGTAATCCCTACATTTCTCTTCAAAAGTTGGAACCAGCGACACCTCAAAAGGATTAAAGAGGCTGACCGTACCATTGGCTAAGGACCATTTCTTCTTTTTCCCAAATGCAGATTCTACTTCTGCCTTGATCTCATAGTCTGCATCACAAAGACTAACCGAAGCCTTCGTATTACTCAGCAGGTTGTATGCAAGCTCACTTGCTTTAATGTTAAACCCGGCCCCACTAGACAGCGTCTTGAAGACATCTGTCAGGTCGAGTCCGATACTACCAGAGAATTTAGGGCCTACATAGGTATCACCACCAATCTTAGCATCAAAGAATTTACTGACGAGTGGAAGACTCTTAAACTTCAGGGGGAAGAGCATACCTGTTTGCACAAAGCCATCGAGCTCCACTTTAACACCTGCACTACTAAAGTCAGAATATGTCTCTTTCTTTTCATCAAGTTTGCCAAATCCCATATCCAAATAGGGCCACCAATCAATAATCTCCAATTTTGACCATATTGACGCGCCCAACCTAGGCGTCAGCGCAGAGAGTTTTACGTGAGCTTCGCCACGCAGAAATCCATCAGGTCCAACATCTATCATCATTAGCGGGAATGTAGCAGGAACAGGAATCTGCCCAAAATTACCTGCACCTGTTTGGAAGGATTTCGCAATCTTTCCGTCAGCAGTGAATCCTAAGGAAAGCCCAGCAGAGGCTTTTGTGGTGATAGAAAAATATTTCTTACCGATAATAGGTATATCCCATACGGTCTTTATGTGAAGTTTTCCGTCAATACTTGCGCCGACAGAAAGTTCCAAAGAGTCATTGGATTCATTGATGGGGCCTGACCAAAGGGGGTATTGTCCATTGATAGAGAAATTAAAAAGATCACCCTCCCAATTGCCACTAGCTCTTTTGTTTGTCGTTCCTACATTCAGTTGCGGCATTCCTGCCACACGACGACGTGCAAGTGAACCGTCATCATTATAGCCATATTCCTCAACCGCAATAAACTGTCGAAGGATATCCGAGATATCATCGATGGGTTTGCAGATAGCCACCAAATTCCCTTCATATCCCTCGTAATCACGAGTGAGACTGACAATTTTAGCGCTCCAACCATCGTTAATATCCGGATCTACAAACACATCTCCGACCTGTGGCATCGGGAACCCTTCATAATCATCTATCGATCTTGAAAACGAAATAATCTCATGATCTTCCCCATAGTACTCACTATAATCCATATACCCCAACAATGAGAAATCTCCCCAATCCGGGTCTTGTCCCTTAATATGAACCTGAGGATTGTATATGATTTCCGGCTGCACGAAGCCGATGGAGTCGATAGCGGAGAGCATGATGCGGTAGACGGAGTCGGCTGTAAAAATCTCCTGGCTCACAATCTCGTCGTGCTCCACACCAAGGGTATCAAGGAACGAGAACGACATTTTCTCGATTTCATCGTAGAAAAAACCATCAAAGTGGCCATCATTCTGATAGATGTAGAAGGCTTGGTTCTCTGTCTGCGCCTGCATGGGCAGAGCGGCCAGCAACATGATGGCGAGGCTGGCGATATATCTTAGTTGTCTCATTGCTTCAGGAGTTTGATGGTTTCACTTCCGGCTTTCACAATATACACACCAGCTGGACGCTGGGCGACAGAGAGGGTGAGCGGCTGATTATCCGTTACATGCTTCGTCTCGAGAATCGTACCGTTGGCAGCATAGATGGTGACAACAGTCCCTATACGCAGGTTTCTCATCGTGACCTCATCGCCTTCCTTCGACATGCTGATGCTGCGCTCGGAGGGTAGCAGGCTGATACCTGTGTTGCCCGTGCCTTCAAAGGTGTAGCGCAGGACATTGTCCATCTGATACTGGAAAGTGGCGTTGTTCGTCTTAATGACAAACAGCCCGTTTTCGAATGTGGTCTCAGGCATATCGTTCAGGTCAAAATAGACCTTTTCACCCAACTTCTGCCATAACACAAGCCGTTTGGTTGCCGTCTGTGCCCACATCGCCGTAGCTGCAAAGCAGAACAGAAGCGATAGAAGTAGTAATCGTTGTTTCATAAGCGTTTATCTTGTTGGTTATTGATCATTTTCGCTACAAATATAGGAAAAAATCTGATTCATCGACTCACAATTCAACAAAATCGACTCACAAAACGCGTTTTGTGAGTCGATATTTAACATTTCACCCATAAAAACAGGAGCGACATCGCTGCCGCTTCACATCCGCTCTAACCAAGAAGGGGCCTCGCCATGAGGTCCCTTCTTAATTAATATCACATTATCTGCCCCGTTTCTTCCAAAAGGAAAGGAATGATGCCTACATATATGATGCCGTCCTCGTCAGTCCAAGGCTTTGAATTTCCGTCAAGTATAACAATCTTGCGGAAAAAGTCACCAGAGTTTTTCAGCGAAAAAGTCTCCTGACGCCGTTTCTCTTCCGTATCCACATTCAGAGCCGACTGTATATAAACCTTCTCACGGCCTGTATTGACAATGAAATCAATCTCGTATTGCGACTGTTGTTTCTTGCCTTGTTCATTGACACGAGTCAGTTCCACCACACCCACATCCACACTGTAGCCCCTACGGATGAGTTCGACAAAGATCATGTTTTCCATCAGATGTGACTTCTCTTGTTGGCGGAAGTTCAGTTTGGCATTCCGCAACCCAACGTCCATCGAATAATATTTCAGCGTGTTCTCGAAATACCGTTTCCCTTTGATGTCGTATCGCTGGGCACTCACGAACAAATAGGCGTCCTCCAGATAATCAAGATAATTCTTGATGGTATTGTCAGAGGTATTGCGCTTCATCAGCGTACCCGCCGCATTGGCCAGGTTGTGAGGATTGGTCAGCGACCCTACAGCCGATGACAACGCATCGATCAGCGCTTCAAGCACCTCATCGTCTTTTAGTTTGTATCGCTCTACGATGTCTTTGATATAGACCCGCTTATGGAGTCCTTTCAGATATTTGCGTTTTTCCGTCTCATTATTCTCCAATACTGCCAGTGGCATACCACCGTAGGTCAAGTATTCCTCCAACGCGTCTGCCTTTTCCTGCCCAGAAATGGGGTAGAACTCCTTAAATGAAAGCGGATAGACCTTTATCTCGGTTCCTCGGTCGCGGAAGTTGGTAACGATGTCTTTGGATAGCATCTTGCTGTTCGAACCTGTCACGTAGATATCGAGATTACTTCGCGCCATCAAGTCATTAAGAATGTCATAGAAGGTGGTATAAAGCATGTCGCGATCTTCTACAGGTACCAAGCTCTCATCCACATCTTCATTCTTCACCTTATAAGAAAGTTGTATCTCGTCGATGAAGACATAATAATGTTTCTCGACATTCTGCGTCTTTCTGAGTACATAGTTGTATAGCTCATTGGGATTCCTGTACTTTACATATGCTTTTTTATCCAGCGCCAACTCTATAAAACAATCTTTCGAAACGCCTTCTTTCAGTAGATAATCTTTATATAGAGTGGACAGCAAGAACGACTTGCCACAACGTCGTAAACCTGTGACAATCTTCACTTTACCATTCCACCGCTTGCTTAGCAATTCGCCAACATACTGATCTCTTTGAATAATCATTTTTTCTCTTTCTTATTAGTTCTACTGCAAAAAAGGTCGTAATGTTCGACCGTTTTTGCAGTGCAAAGATACAAAAACACTTTGAAACCACCAAATATATAGGCAAGAATTTACCATCGCTGTTGTGACACATCCACTCTTAACAAGGAAAGGGGCCTCGCCATTGAGGTCCCTTCTTAATTATTATCTTGCTTCAAAGCGTCTCAAACGTCTCAAACGTCTCAGCGTCTTTTTTTAACACGACACACGGTGCCCATTGTGACACATTTATGGCCATAAGTTGAGTTGTATTATGAATGAGTTTTCATCATAATCTTCGACGCCACTACATTCTTCAATTTTCGTTTTCTCGTATGAATACGCTTCTTTCCTGTAATATGCACTAGTCACTTTAAGACCACCTGAAGCATTACGCTTACCAGAGAATCGAGCCCAAACGCACGTTTTTCCGTCAGAGTCTTTATAAGTCAAAGTATTACTTCTCTCACTATTAAGATCTGTAAGTTCGAAATTTAGTACGCAGCTAACAACAAAGTCACTATTTCTATTCTTCTCTTGAGAATCTACATATTTGTAATCATACTTCAGATTCTGAATCTTCATAGATAAGAAGTTGCCAGCAGCTCCTACGATATCAAAAGAGATTTTTACATCCGTCTTCGAAGTACCAACCTCATCTTGATGTGTCCCCACCACGTGGACGGCATCCCCAGCTTGAGTGACTGTGTAACTGTAGTAACCCTTGGCATTGTTATCATTGTGACCTTGATAAGCGTAACTACCCTGTACAACAGGTGTCATCTTAAAAAGGGAGTTCATTTTCTCTATTTCCACTTTCGCGATATTCGACTTCTCGACATCTTTGATTTCACAACTCACCTTAAAGGGGTATGCTTTTTTCGTATTACTTCTGTTGATAGTCACCGTATACAAGAATGCTGTGCGGTCCTGACTAAACAATGTTTCAAGATCATCCCCAGAAATGACGATGTCATCACTATTTGTAGCCTTTCCATTAATTAGTTTAAAACTCTTGTTTTTACTCTGGGCTATGACGTATGTGGTTAATTCGTCTCCCTGGTGTTTAATGATGACACTCTTTCCTTTGAGTGATTTCTCGTCTTTCTCATTTGTATAATTGAATACACCAAATCTACTTACTGCGCAGCCATAACTATAGCAGTTGCCTTCGAGGTACTTTGTGTCGTTATTACTGAAATTTTCTTTCCGAGATTCATGACCTTCAGGAAATCCCACTTTTTCTACATTGACACTATCAAGAAGGTTACCTGTAAGCAAGCACAAAATATATGAATCATATTGATCTGTATCCATAAAACCACAATATTGCTTTAGCCACCGCTCTAAAGGCCGGTAAGTATCTCCATAGAAGTCCTTCCACATTTTGAATATATCTACGATTTTTGTTTTGTCAATACCAAGACTCTTATAATCCCACCCCATTTTCTTATGACATTCGGGGGTGGTTAGGTAATAGAGCAAGGTGGACATGGCATACCCTGTACGTCTATATTGCAGGCTTTTGTCATTTTTCGCTTCGTCGTCTTTAGAGTAAGCCATATCCAAGTCTTTAAAACTGACGAGATAGTTTGGCAGGAAATTTGTGATGAATGATACATTCATCTTGCCATTATTCATGAACTGCTCCGCCCATACGGAAGCTCCCTCGGCTAGGATGTCGTCTTCACCTCCCCTTTTATTAAAAGCCCAGCGAGGGTCGTAATGGGATTGGAAATAGTGTAGTATTTCATGGATGAAGGTTTGCTTCATCGTAGTTTCATCAGCACTGAATATAACATTTACATTGAGTTCTATAGAGTTCCACGCATTACACTTACTGCTTTGTATGAAATTGCCATATACCTCTGTATCTTTACGCCAATTTTTGTATAGTATATCGAACACAAAAGGTATTTTGCAGGGGGTATTGATTGAAAAGCCCAAATCATGAATCTGTTTGATGGCTTCTTTGATATATTTATTGTAGGTAGCTACTTTTGCTTTGCATTCCCGTTTTTGAGAGGAAGACAATTTCCAAGCGTAGTCGAAATACCACTCAATATTACCCTCTTTCCCTTCAGCGGTAGTACTTCTGGTTCTTGCATTGCTTTGATCAGAACTGGCTAAGCCAACAGTAATAGCCAAATTGCCAGCATCATCACCATTATCTAAAGCTGGTATGCTCAGAGTATATCCGTCGGTATCGTAAACGGCGTCAAAATTGAGATTTTGCAGTATATCAATACCAGCAGACTTACGATATCCCTGCGAGAAAGTGGCGAAAACCGGAGCGTTAGTCATCTTGCTACTCTTGATCTTCACTGTAATAGACTTACGCACGGTGCTAGGCATCGTAATCTGGTAGAACTTCGACGTCTCATTGCTGCCACACATCTCACCCCCTTTTACTTCTGTGATAGCCACTTGGGATTCTTTCGAGAAAGAGCCACTGGGGAAGGTGATAGCGACACTATCTTTCTGGATGATGCCTCCCGAAGCAGGAACACTTTGCCAGTCGCTATCGGCAACAGGTGTTGTGGGTAGCAAGGTGTCAGAATCGTCAACACTATCTTTCGAACAAGAAACGGACAACATAGCTATCTGTGCCAAAATGGCTAATGTCAATATCAAGTTTAGCGGTCTAAATCGTTTATTCATAATCCTATATTTTTAGTGGTTGATACGTTACTTCTTTTTGGCGTTGTGGCAGTGTTGGCAGAAGAGCTTCACGCGATTATCGGCTAATTCGGCCATTCTTTTTTAGAATGATTTGATTGTTTTATTTAAATATTTGGTGCAAATATAAGAAAAAAAAAGACACATCGACTCACAATTCAACAAAATCGACTAACAAAACGCGTTTTGTGAGTCGTTTTTTAACATTTCACCCATAAAATACAAGAGCGACGTCGCTGCCGCTCCGCATCCGCTCTAATCAAGAAGGGGCCTCGCCATTGAGGTCCCTTCTTAATTATTATCTTGCTTCAGAGCGTCTCAAACGTCTCAAACGTCTCAGCGTCTTTTCTTGTAAATGGCACAGAAGTGCCTGACCCTTGTGTTAATAATCCAATGGCCATGTTGTCTGAGGACTAACCGCATCGCCATCCTTAGTTACGATGACTTCGTCTGACAGATCATAAAACACATAACCTCTATATAGATTATTGATGGCACCATTGCCTACTTCACCTGAAACGATATAAGCCTGGCGAATTGTCCCTTTATTAGATGTAAACGGACAACAGACAGTGAATTTATTTTCGTTACCAATGATAGCGGCAGGTAGGCCTTCTTCTCCCAGATATATGGAACCTGTGATTTTTCCGCTTGCATCTTTATCAACCTGACACTGATTATAAGCTATCAGGCCACCATTCTGGTTAGCAAACTGTAAATACCAAGCGGGTTGTTCTCTGTCGTTAGTGACGTTCACAAATACAATAGGTGACAACTCAAAAGTGCCCTCTATGATTGGAGGATCATCGCCTTCGTAGATAGGCATTCCTGCTGCCTTCAGCTTATCCATAAGTTCTTTCCTTGGCCATTCTGGGGTATTCGGATTCGGAGCAGTTCCAGTTCCTGCCTGCTCAACGTAGATGACAGGCATGGATACAGATTCACCATTAGGCAAATTACCTTCGAGTGTCACTGCATTGGAAGCCCCTCGTGCATCCGCTTCCTTGTTCTCGTCGACAATCACAGTGATGACATTATCCTTCAGCGTAGGATGAACCCACGACAGATCTGTGACAACCTTATAGTCGGAGATATTGGTAGCCGTAATAGTAGCAGTCTGCGTACCGCCTTTCACCTCAAAGTTCATCTTCGACGGTGTGACGTCGGCATAGGCCACCCATTGGTTCACCACGACACTATCCTCAATGATCAGTTCGTTGGTCTTACTGTTCTTACCTTCAATAAGGATTATCGCCCTGCGTTCCTTCACGCCCTGAGGCAATGCCTCCCAGAATACAGACAACTGATTCTTGTGATCTAGCCAATTGCAGGTGAGCCACTTGGCAGAAGGCGTACACACGACATTCGCCATATTGGGTTGAACATCAATGGTCTCACTGCCCAACTCACTGCCCACATGCAATACCCGTTTGTCAATATCGATACGCGCAGGATCGACCGTAACATCGGTACTCTTGTCAACAAGAAGCTGGTTACCCAGATATTTGATATATGGATAGACTGTATAGGACTTGTTGTCATCCTTGATGGGGTCAAGGGTTGTGAAAATATGGTCATAACTTTTCTGATTAGCCTCTCGGAAGAAGTAACCTTCGCCCCAGTCGTCAATCACTTTATCATCCTGATCTAATACGACGAAGCCGGTGGGAACGCCGAACAGCACATCACGTCGGATTGGCGAGGTAAATTTATGGCGATAAGGACGCTTCGGATCATCATAGCTTACACTGATATCGCTGATGTCGGGCACAAGACCATATAGATGGGCTGGGGGTAATGAAAGTTCTGGATTGAAACTCGGAACCCAATCGTCAATCTGGAGATATAGCGATATTTTGCCATAGAGTGTAGCAGAAATATTGGTGTCCTTGTTCAGCAGCTGATAAAGGCTTTGAGTGGAGACCAGGTCTGAAATGATGTCATACGTCCATACGGGTGCCTCGAAATTCAGACGTCCTCCCACCTCAGCGCGAGCGCCTATTTTATCTTTGATTTCTTTATTATTCTTATCAAACGGCAGTTTGGATGACACCTCAGCCTTTGCATATACACCAGCACTAAAAGCATACTTGCCTTGCATAGAGCCTGATATGGTCATCGTGTCTTTTAGGACTGTGAGACCAGAATTGCAATTAGGTTTAGATGACTGAAATATAAATGGAGGGTCTACCTGATGCGTTATGAGGCTTTTAGCAATGTATTCTCCCTTCCAACCTGCCTCGACTGTAATACCTGTTACCTGTGCGTTAATAAACAATCCACAACTGACTGCAAGTTTCAATCCACCTGAGAGGTTTTTCTCAGGCATACCTATTAGAGGAATATCCACATTACCAGTCAAAGAGCCCGATAATGAGAAATTCCACGATGCTGTATTGTAAAGTGTTATATGATGATCCTGTTTAAGACCTTCTTCTAGGTCAAAGAAAACAAATCCACGGTATTCTATACGAGGAGCCGCGCTAAAACTGAGTGATCCAGCACCATCGGCAGTTAGACTGACATCATGCTCATCATATAATACTCTGGAACCCTGAATAGAGATTGAGCCACTCAACGCTGGTAATTCAATAGGGTCTTCCGTCGTATAACTCATCTCCGTACCATCGAAAAGTCCCCTTCGGCGGGCCTGACCTGACTGAAGAGGAGAGGCAGCAGCAGCCTTGAGTACTAACCGATCGTAGACATCCCTCACATTCAGTCCGCCTGTCATAATGGTATAGCCGTTGTTACCATTCTCTACAGAAGTCACCAAACCCACAAAACCATCAGGAATGTATTTGCTTTCCTCTTCAATAAGCAGTTTATCACCTACCTTCGGAATCATCGCAGTTGGCGTGTTCGAAGCCAGACGGATCCAGTTGATGGTGTCGGAAGCCACGATGTAGTTGGCGATTGACTTATCCGGACAGAACACGTCGGCCTTGATTTTCTTCTCTGGCGTGACAAAGGCCACAGAGTCGATGGCACTGATGGGGATACGATAAACCGTATCAAGAGCCCATACCTCCTGAACTACATAGTCGGCCTGCTCCACGCCAAGCGTGTCGATCTTACTGTATTCGATATGGTCGATGTCGTCATAAAAGAAGGCATTGAAGCCACCATCATTGCGGAAGATATAGAGTGCATCCTGCGTCTGCTGGGCTCTCATGGGCAGAACGCTGAACATGGCCAGCACTGCCACTAATATAGCGATGTAACGTTTCATGGCTTCGTAATCTTATAGGTGGTATTATCGGCCTTGACGATATACAGCCCAGAGGGCAGTTCAGAGAGATTCAGACGATAGGTGCCTGAGCGTTGGGGCTTCAGCTGGCGCACCAGTTTGCCGTCGAGGGCAAAGACACTCACCGTAGCGCCTGCCTTCACCTGACTGATCACAAGCACGTCGCCCTCCTGCGAGATGCCGGCTGGCTCATCCTGGATCTCGTCGATACCTGTGGCTGACTTCGCATCGTAGGCGAAACGGATCACATCCGACAAGTTAAAGGTGTACGATGCTGATGCATTGTTCTCACATGTGACCTTGAGGCTGGTGCCCTCGAAAGTCACCTTGGGTTTGTCGGCTAAGACGAACTGGTGCAGCACATTGCCCTTTGTCAGCACAAAGAGCGTGTTCTGCCTGTCTGCTGCTTGCATGCCAATAGAGCATGCAAGCAAACATATTAATAGAATTGCTTTCTTCGTCATTATCCATTCTTTAAAAAATAAGATCACAACCTTTATGGTCTTGTCATTGTTTGTAATAAAGGCAGGGCATGTTGGCATACCAGCTATAAGCCTCGTCGCCGTTAAGTATGAACATGAAGGTCTCCGGGTAGGCTCCACCACCACCTGTAAGTTCTTCAATTAATCCAGGATTTTTAGAGACTTTCTCCCAATTTGAACACTCCAACGTAGCTGGATCAATACGTCCATAGCCCCAATCATCACGATCCCGACCAAAGTAATATTCCGTCGGGTGCAAAGATAAAACGCCATTTTCATAAGTATAAGGGCCTACCATACGCGTTGCCCATGCACCGATAATAAACTCGGCCTTGTCGCCATTGATAAAAAGGCCACAACGTACCTCGTCCTTGCTGCCCCTATGATAGCAGAACCACTTTCCATCGAGTTTGGCATCGGAAGTATCAGGCGACTTGTCTTTCTTAATCCAGACTTCGGCCTCCTCTATGTCACTTCCCTCATAAGGCTGGCTCTTCAGCACTATGACAGACTTGTCGCACAAGAGACTGACATTCTTGGTTTCTTCGTAAGGATCATCCCCCCACAGAGAAGGCACAGTATAGGTCAGAACGCCATCCTCAAAGGTATAAGGCGCAACGTACTGCACCTCGCCATATTCTGATACCGTCAACTCATCCTCTGTAAAAGTGATATAGAAGGATTCTTCACCATGTTCTTCTTGGGCTCTCACTTCCCAGGTGCCGATCAGGTCTGCCTTCGTCGGGCCTGCAGGTTTCTCAGCCTTGAAGAAGGCGATGTCCTGCACCTTATTGTCGTACACATCGTCGCCAGCCGTCTGGACGACTTTCACCTGCTTCTCCTCGAATTTGATTTTCTGCACATCGTCGGTATTGTAGTATTTCTCAGCACCGTCGGTCAGGGTCAGCTGCACCTGATTCTTCTGGGTGTCCTTGGCCACCGAGTGGTCCTTCTGAGCCATTGCGCAAGTCATTCCTCCCAACAGGAAGAGTATTGTCAAGTATAGATGTTTCATAATCTGTTCCTCCATTTTTATTTAATAATCACTTTCTTGCCTTTAATCACATACACGCCTTTCTTCAGGGCAGCGGCACTCTTGCCAGCCTTACGGCCTTTCAGGTCATAAACTTGTTGGCCTTCCAGCCCCAGCGCCTGAGTGATCTGCAGGCGTTCGTCCATACCAAGCACATTCGAGAAGTCGATAGTAATGGGTTCTTCCGTAGCGCCCATGTCAAACGTCTGCGTCTTCCCGTTAGTGAACAGAATAATCACATTGTCACCATCGAAGGTAATCTCTGAAATTGTAGTTGCATCAAGCTTCTGCTTGTCATCAGCCATCATATTCATGCCCGACATAAGCAACATGCATAAAAGTAGTAGTTTCTTCATATTGATAAAAATTAAAATGAATAATGTTAATAGTTAAAAACTGATAATGATGCTGCAAATATAGGAAAAAATCTGATTCATCGACTCACAATTTAGGAAAATCGACTAACAAAACGCGTTTTGTGAGTTAAAAATTTGGATTTTTCTAATATTTTCCTTATATTTGCAGCAGAAAGGGGGGAAAAAATGGAAAAGAAACGAAAATCTTTGGTAAGAAGACTTACTGGTACGTTTCTGATTTTGACGACGATCATTGTCATTATCATATCCTATGTCCTGTTCTATCTGGAGACACGGGCCACACGCCAATTCTATTCAGAGATTTACCATAATAAGATGCTCGTCACCAATGAGTACACACGACGCGTGATATCTGATGTGTACGTAGCTGTGACGAACAATCTCTATTATCTGGAACATTCGTTGAATAAACCTGACAGCCTTAGGGTGACTATGGAGCGAATAGTTAAAAGCGGTACGCGCGTACGTAGCTGTGGGGTGAGCTTTATTGAAAACTACTACCCACAGAAAGGCCAGCAATATTGTCCCTACGCCTGGCGCGACGCAGCCTATCCTGACTCTGTGCATTCGCAAGACAAAAGCGACACAGGTCGCGACTATCTCCATGCCGACTGGTTCCTGAGTGTTCTCAAAAGCGACTCGGCCCAGTGGTCAGCCCCATTCTATGACCACTATGACGAGAGGACGACACTATCGGCTTATATGGTGCCCATTCACGACCAGGCAGGACGTATTGTGGCGGTGCTTGGAGCAGATGTTTCGTTGGATTGGTTTACCAGCAAGCTGGACAAGGCCGACTCTGTGATCAACAAACATAAGATGTTCATGGCCAGCAAGTTTGAGATGAAATCAAACAGCTTCATCATCAACCGCGATGGCAAATACATGACCCATTCTGACAGAAGCCGCATCATGAAAGACAATTTCTTCCTTCAATTGGGCACATGTGATGGAAGTAATACTGAGGGCCTGATCAACAAAATCCTGAATGGTATCGAGGATAATAAGAAACCAGAAAGGTTCCTCGTCAATGGCAAGGAATGTTTTCTGTTCTATAAGCCTGTGAAGTACACCCAATGGATATTGGTGACGGTCGTGCCTTGTAAAGCTATTGACACCTTGTGCTATCTCAATGGCATCACCGTGCTTCTGCTTGTCCTGCTGCCTTTGCTGCTTTTGGTGATTGTGATCTATTTCTACATGAGAAATGCTGTCAAGCCATTGAAGGAATTGGTGAAAGTAGCTGACGACATCGTTGACGGAAAGTTGGATACCCACATGCCTGACATCAAGCACAACGACGAGATTTGTCAACTGCGCGATGCGATGGAGGAAATCCAGGGCATACTGTCTCATTATACAGACCACAAGTAAAAAATTACATCATTTGGGCTCAAAATCAAAAAAATCGACTCACAGAACGCGTTTTGTGAGTCGAAAGTGTTGAATTGTGAGTCGACGAATCGAAATTTTTACTATATTTGTAGCGTGATAAATCAATAACCTACAAACAAAACAATTATGAATACAAAAATGAAACCCTCAGACTTGCTGTTCAAGTTGGCCATTTTAGTCATGACAGCATTGATTACCGTTTCGTGCTCAAAGAGTGACGACAATGATGAAAAGGGTGGTGGCGGAGTTGTTCCCGATTCGGACATCCCTACACTATCGGAAATAACTTATGATCTCAATAAGAATGCTGTAATTATTCCTGAAGCTGCGACAAAGCAATTGAGTAGTGTTGACACATTAGGACACAAACTGACGCTACCCACTTCTGCAGGAAAACCTGAAGTGGGCCAGTGTCTGATCTTCAATACGCCCACCAAGCAACTGCCAGATGGTCTTTTGGCCAAAGTTAAGGAGGTAAAGGAAAGTAGCAAAGGCTATGATATTGTATATGAGGATGCACAGTTGAAGGATGCCTTCAAGGATATCGATATCCCAGAACAATATATTCCGATTGGCAATTATGTGGAGCACGTCTACGGTGCCGACGGTAAGGAGCTGAAATACCAAACGAGGGCCAAAACCCGTGCCAGTGGCGTCAAGTCGTTAGAACTCATTCTGCCAGAGGTTGGCTTAAAGATTGATAAAGGTGTTGAATTTACGCCCAAAATGAGCATCGACTTATTGCTTCGTTATGTATTCCAATTCGGAGACTATGAGTTGAGCTATTGCGGTGTAAAGATAGATGCTGACGTCACGGTTGGTGCTGATCTAACTACTGAATTGGAGTCTTCCAAATTATTAGAAAAGAAGTTTCATCTCTTAACGCTTGTCTGCGGTGCCATTCCTATTGGCCCTGTTTTGCTTACACCGAGCATTGATATGTATTTTGTTGTGAATCTCGAGGGAAAGATAGTTCTGGAGGCTTCAATCAGTTACGAACGAACGCTTCATGCAGGTGTGATATACCAGAAGGGTGCTGGCATGAAGCCTACCTGTGAACTCGAACCTGAGGCGCCAGATGCCCTGAAGTTCACCTTTGGTCCCAAGTTTGAGGGTGGCATCTCATGGGGCCTGTCTATGGGTGGTAATATTGGCGTTTTTGGAAAGACACTTGCTGTACGTAGCCGTGTGAATGCTGTTATGAAGAATACCATCAGTGGTAAACTCGACATGGCCGCCTTCTCTGGCACCTTGAAGGATTGGCTTACGCCATACGATTTAGATGCCTCAGGAACAATACCGAGCGCTGTTGAAAATGTCAAGCGTCTACTTAGTTATGCAAATAAATGGAAATTTGATAAGTTTGAAGGTTTTATGTTGAATCAGGCCATTGGCATAAAAGTAGGTTGGGATTTGACAACAATAGGCGTTGATGTGGCCTCAACAAGTCTTCCAGAGATGACAGTTCCAATCTCGTCTATACCTATCTGTCCACAGGTCAAGATCGACGAAAAGGACTTTTTTGCCTTTGACGGTGACAATGTGACGTTGACACTACATCATCCGCAGCAAAGTGTGCTCGATGATTTGACCGAGTACTATGCAGAGTTTAAGCCTGTAGATTCCAAAACGAATGCGAAGACTCTTGTGAAGTATTTCAACTTTGACGATGATGTGCGCAATTGGCTGAAGGCTGAGGTCAAGGGTAAAGATGTCACCACAACCACTAAGGCCACGCTTAATGGTGAAGACGACTACGATATTACAGTCTTTATGAAAGTATTGGGGATGGAGATACCCATTTTTGAGGGATATGCCAAAAAAGATGAGTTCGAGCCGAGGACTGATTTGACATCATTCTCTTTCTATGGTGTTATTACTACAACATATGATACAGGTCGTGGAACAATCAAAGACAAAGACTGGTCTATATCCTTTGGTACGGATGATCCAAAGACTTTTAGTGTAACCAAGACGAAAGATAGCTATCGTGTAAAAGGGAGGGCAAGTTTTGGTCAACTGATTAGTTCCTATTTTGAGTGTGAGGGTGAATTTGATGCGACCTTCAAACTCACTAAAAGTGGATTTGCAGAAGTCACAGATTTGAAATATCATGTCACAGGTGCAGGTAGCACAGGCAAACCGATGGAGCAAACTCTATCTGTCAGTCATATTGCCTTGGAAAGTGATTATACAAATGGCAAATTATATAAAGTATTCTGGCGAGATACCGATGAGAATACTCTGAAGATTACTGAATTCAAAGGTAGTCATGAGATCTTCTGGGGTGGAGAATATGGCTATGTAACGGAAAGCTTTACATACAAGGAGAACCCGAAGAACCATATGGGAGTTACTCTCGAATACGGTGGAAATTAATAAACTCAGCAGGAGCGGCAGCGATGTCGCTCCTTTCTTATAGTTTTTCGGGCTAACGTTTGTCTAAGTCAGCGATGGAGGAAATCCAGGGCATACTGTCTCATTATACAGACCACAAGTAAAAAATAACCTCGCTGATGTGACACACAAGTACCTGTGACCCATTGTATCACTATTCAAAAAGGGGCCTCGCGATTGAGGTCCCTTCTTAATTAATTTGATGCTTAAAGCGTCTCAAACGTCTCAGCGTCTTTTCTTGTTTTTAGAACATGAACTCACTGAGAACCGTCCCTTCTGAGTTCCTGAGATCCGTCCCTTCTGAGTTCACTTCATGTAGAATGCGAATTCGAAGGCGATGCCATTCACAGTGCCCTTGAGTATCAGCTTGCAACTCTCAGGACTCTTCGTGAACTCTACCGCAGCGTTGCCTGTAAACAGCGAGATTGCCTTCTGCTTGTCATACCAGTTGTAAACCAGATCACCATTGTTCAAGTTTGTCCAACGCCATACGCCCACATCGTCGTTGCGGTTCTGATAGTTGATGGCGAACAGGCCTTTAGAATCGAAATAGATGCCCTCAACAATTGTGTTTGCAGCAAACTGATCCTTGAGCGTTCCGAAATTATTCTCATACCATGCCTTGACTTCTGCCAGATCAATGGGGCCTTTGAACTCTTTGCCGAGTTTCTTTCCTTCGAATTCGGCACTGACGATGACACGTTCTACTTTCCATGGGCGGCTGCACAGGTTATCGGTGAAAATGCCTGCAGTCACGACATCGCCAGAATCAATGGAACCAGTAGTCTTGATAGACGTTCCGTTCTTCCACGTAATAGTCACCTCGACGTTCTGGCCTGACTGCTCGACCGAGATGGTCATGCCATTGTCGAGCACATACTTACCGCCACTATACGTAAATTTGCCAAATTCATAGTCCTCATCACCTGAACCACCTCTGGTACGTACTGAGCTCGCCTGGCGAGTGATCATATAACCACCACTCTCCATCAAACGCAACTGCTTAATGCCATCGCTGTTGTTCTGAGTGATGTTCAGCACCCTCGCCTCATTCTTATAAGGAGGAGCTGTGAGAGTTACAATGCCACTATCCTCTTTGCCGCCATTGCCGCCATTGTCGTCGTCATCCTTCTTGTCGCAAGCAGTGACAACGAACAGGGCTGTGGCCACAAGGGCCATCATCATTAATATCTTCTTCATCATATTCTTACTTTTTTACCTTTTACCATTAAAAAATTCTATATGTCAGCCGGAGTGTCACCACAGGCCATACCGAGAATTTAGATATCACGTCGTAATACTTGTTGCTGTCGTCGCCCAGGTCTTCTTTCTTCACTTCGAGGTCCATGCCAGTCTGCTTCTCATACACTTTTGGCTTGCCCCAGAACTGCACACCAAAGTCGCCACTCACGCCAAAGCGCTTGCGAGGAACACTGCGCCCAAAGCCGATGCCGACATAAGGACGGAACTTGTTGACCTTGATGGCGCCATGGGCATATCCGTCTCGATCGAAGCCCACGATGTGATCGCCAATCACGATACCCTCGCCCTCGTCGAAATCCAACACAGGGCTGGTATTCTCCAGTTTCACAACCTCATCGGTACCAATATAGAATCCGGCTGTAGCATGGAAAGTGTAGTCAGGGAAGGGATACACATCGACCAACAGATGACCCGTTCCCATGTAGTTCGTTCCCTCGGCCTTAGTCTTACCTCTTGTGGGTTTGCCCTTGGCACGGTAATCCACATCCTCAGAATACTTGATTCCAGAGAAGAAATTGTATCCGGCACGTACCTGCAGATAGTCGGTCACAGGGGCTGCCAGATCTAATCCGATACCCGTGGTTCCCAGAGTCAGGCCCAGCGACATGTGGTCGAAGATGCCAAACTCGTCAACTCTGCTCTGTGCCTGCACAGGCTGTGCAAACAAGGTCATTGCAAAGGCTGCAATGATTGCTTTAATTAATCTTTTAGGTCTTTTCATACGCTTAACTTGTATTAAATGAAAATTAAATAACTTTCTGGATATATCAGCGGACAATGACCTTACGAGTCTGTCCATTGCTTGTACGCTGGATAGTCAGACCACGATGGTTGCTATTGGTGCGCTGACCATTGATGGAATAGCTGTCGGTAGTAACAAATGCCTTATTCTCGATACTATTGAAACCTGTCTCGATGTTGAAGAATTCTTTCCATACAAAGGCTGCCTTGTAGGCATTGATGCTGGCCTCAGGAACATATAAGGTACAATTTTTTGTGTCTAGAGAATAGAACACGTTGTCTTTGGCACAGGTGGGAGGTACAGTAGCCAAACAGGTAACATTTGTCAGAGCAGTGCATTTGTAGAATCCACCAGAGCCAATATTCTTTAACGTAGCAGGCAAAACAGCTTTAGTCATATTCTTACAGTATGCAAAGGCGTCTTCTCCTATATCTTCAACTGGATCATTGCTAAAATTAATAGAATTGAAAGATTCACAGCCATAGAAAGCTTTATCATCGATGGTTTTCAGGGTAGGACGACCAGAAAAATGTGCTAGTTTTTTGCAATTTTCCAATGCTCTTTTTCCAATACGTGTGACATTCTCACCCGTAACCAAAGTAGTCAACTCAGGGCAATTCCTCATACTTTTGTCGGGAATCTCCGTGCAGCCACCAGCGAATGTGACTTTTAACAAGGTGCTGTTGCCATCGAACAATCCTGACGGAGAGGTAAAGTTTCTGCCTACATAAGCCTCGGTGATAGGTTGACGATAGAACATGTTTTCACCACCATACGATTTTGAATAGCTAATGTCTATTGTTGTAGTACCATCAGCAATAGTTACTTTCGTCAAACCATCCATACCGATGAAGGCCCGCTCCTCAACGGTGACTACACTGGCAGGAATGGTCATCTCGACTACGCTTTTGCAGTTCTCGAAAGCTCCCCAGGATATTTTCTCTAATGAATTCGACAGTATGAGCGTCTTGGCAGCAGCGCAACCTTTGAAGGCATTGCTCTCAATCAGCTTCACGCCGTCTGCAAGGTTAATTGCAGAAAGACTTGTGCAATCAGAGAAGGCTTCTTTACCTATCGTTTCAATACCACTTCCGAAAACAACAGTCTCAAGTGCCTTACAACTTAAAAAGTCTTGTCTGTAGATATTCTTGACATAGTTGCTAAATGTAACCTTCTTGAGCGTCTCATTCCCTTTGAAAAGAGGGGCATCGAGGCTTCCGTCACTTCCCCAGGCAGTAATATATGCTCTACCAATATAGGCCTCCTCAATGGCCTGATGCTTATAGCTAAAATGTCCTTCTCCACCATATTCTTGTCCAGGGCCGAAACGGAGTACTGATGGGCCATCTTCAATTGTCACTTTCTTTAGTTGCTCCATTCCGAAAAAAGCCTTCTGTCCAATGGTGTCAACAGTGGCGGGAATGGCTATCTGGGCTACGCTTTTGCAGTTCTCGAAGGCTCCCCCGGATATTTTCTTCAATGTTTTCGACAGAATGAGCGTCTTGGCAGCAGCACAACCTTTAAAAGCATTACTCTCAATCAACTTCACACCGTCTGCAAGGTTGATGGAAGAAAGACTTGTGCAATTAGAGAAGGCTTCTTTACCTATCGTTTCAATACCACTACCGAAAACGACAGTTTCAAGTGCAGAACAACTTAAAAAGTCGCGGTCGTTAATTTTCTTGACGTGGTTGCCAAATGTGACCTTCTTGAGCGTCTCGTTCATTTTAAAGAGAGGAGAGTCCAGGCTTCCATCCTTTCCCCAGGTGGTAGTATACGTTCTGCCGATATATGCCTCCTCTATGGGCTGATGCTTGAAGCTGAACTGTCCTTCGCCACCATATTCCTGACCGCAGGCAAAGCGGAGTACTTCTGAGCCGTCTTCAAACGTCACTTTCTTCAGTTTATTCATTCCAAAAAACACACCTTCAGAAATGCTGTCTACCGAAGCGGGAATGCTGATCTCAGTCAGACTGCTGTTGCGGAAGGCATCGTAGTCAATAAACTTCACCGAAGAAGGAATCTTTACTGATGTCAGGCTGACACAGCCCTCAAACGTCTGATGGTTGATGGCTGTAACGGGGTAGCCAGAGGTTGACTTCTCAGGAATCACGATATCGCCAGAATAGCTATTCGATATTCTTCTCCCATCTTTGTCTACCTTATAAGAGGCCATAGCTGTTCCTGTGGCAGCGTTTTCGATAATAACCAAGTCCGTACCCTGTGCAGAAACAGGAGTCATAATTGCAATAAATGCAAACAATGTCGTAAGCAAGAGTTTTCTCATAATGTTAATAGCTTAATTAATTTATGCTGCAAATATACAAATTTTTTCGAAACATCGACTCACAATTTAACAAAATCGACTAACAAAACGCGTTTTGTTAGTCGATTTTCTTCAAAAAGTGGGGTTTCAGGCCTTACTCAGCCACTCTTTCGGGGTCATGCCAGTAACAGCCTTGAACGTTCGGAAGAAGGATCCTTCATTGGCAAAACCTGATTCTATATAGATATCAGCTATCTTCTTGTCAGGATTCCGACGCATCACTCGTTTGGCATGTTCAACACGATAGATATTGACAAACTGGGTGAAGTTGCAACCCTTTTGGGAGTTGATGCAGTCAGAAACGGTTCGTCGGTTGGTTCCTAGGGTAGCAGCCAGGTCATTCACTTTCAGGTTGCTGTCCTGATAGAGTTTCTTCGATTCCATCGCTTGGTTGATGCGCTCCATCAATTGCGCAAAGGCTTCTGCTGACATCAGCTCAGAAGAATCCGTATTGACAGCAGGTCGCTGGCGCCTTTTCTTTATTATTATGTACACACAAGCGCAAACTGCCAACAATGCTACCAGTATCAGCAACGCCATAGGCCAACGACTGTTCTCAGACTGAGCAACAGGCTTCTTGCCGACACACAAACGCCAAACAGCACCAGAGGGCGTGAAGTTGCTGTTGTGGAGCAGACCACCTGCCAACAGCAAGTTACCATCGGCATCCAACACTGGTGCATTGTCGGGTACATCCATGATAGGATCGGTATAATAAAGCGTCAGTGGAGCAGGCTTGTCATCAGTAGCCTCCGCATAATCGATGCAAACGAGGTATAAGCGGTCGGCCTCATCCGGCGTGGAGTGGAAACTACCACTGATGCCCAATAAATAAGCACGCCCTGCCTTCTGATCGACAACAATTTGCGTACCATAAGCGATTGTCTCCCCTTGACTCTGCATGGGGATAGGACAAACGGTAGGCAGGAGTGAGAAGATGCCATTCTCCACCTTGGCAATCGCCACCTGACCTGTGCTGTCTGCCACCGGTATCAGATAGGCATAGAGTTCCTTTGTCTCGTCGCCGATGAAACTATCTTCCATACGATGATGTGAAATCGCCAATGGATGCCATGTCTCGAAAAGGGGAATAGACACAGAGTCGCCTTTCAGGAAATCGGCCACATAGGAAATGGGATTAGCCTTTATGTCCTGCGTTCCGAAGATCAGGGCATTGTCATGAGCTGTACGAAGGATATAGGGTGTGCTTCGTTCAACGGTTACATCTTTGAGGTAGGAAAAACTCTTATGACCATTAAAAACCTCGATTCCATCGTCATGATACCAGTTACCGGTGATGACAACTTGTCCGCTATCCAACTCCAGACCGGTAGTCCCAGCACGTTTTCGTTCCATACAGCCAAAGCCATCAAACGTATGGGTGAGGGGGTCGTAAAGTTCTGCAAGAAAAGTCTGCCCGATGCCAATTGGTTTTTCACAGCCTCCAAAGAGCAATACCTTTCCTGATTTCAAAACGACAGAGCCACCGAAGTCGTGCGTATAGACCATGTCCATCACGTGCCACTCGCCGTCTTTATAGTATTCAGCAGTGGGTGTAGGCACAAAACCACTGGTATGTCCACCAGCCACGACAAGTTCCCCATTGACGAAGAATGTCGTATGGGATGCACGACGGATGTTCAAGTCAGGCAACTGCTCTAATTGAAGCTTTACCTCAGGACAAGCGACCTCCTCGGAATCGGGTGCCGCCACAGCCAGAACCGGCAGCAGCAACATCGCTGAGAAGAGATTTCGTTTCAGTTTATTTATTGACATCTGTTTGTGTTATTTGCAGAGTTTACAGCCTGTGCATTTGTTGAGTTCACCACGGAAACGCTTTTCCACCAAGTAGTGGAGGCGGTCGCGAAGAGGTTCGAGTTGCATGTGGTCGATGACCTCATTGATGAAGGCATTCTGGAGCAGGAGTTTGGCCTCCTTAAGAGAGATGCCACGCTGACGCATATAGAAGAGGGCCGCATCGTTGAGCTGACCTACGGTCGAGCCATGGGCACACTTCACATCGTCGGCATAGATCTCGAGCATCGGCTGGGTGTACATCCGTGCCACCTTGGTAGCTGTCAGGTTCTGGTTGGTCATCTGCGACGTGGTCTTCTGGGCGCCATGTTCCACCAGCACCCGACCTGCAAAGGCACCAGTAGCCTTATCGTCGAGCACGTATTTATAAAGCTCGTTTGAGGTGCAATGGGGAGCCTTATGGACAATCAACGTATTGTTGTCGACTTGTTGCTCCTTATCGGCAATCACACAACCATAGCACTGACATTCGGCTCCTTCGCCAGAGAAGGTGAGGTCGAGCTTGTTACGCGTTGTGCCATTGTGGAGGGTAATGACATTGTGATTTACACGACTGTTGGCCTGCTGGTCGATATAGACATTGCTCACGCGTACATTCTTATAATGTGTTTCCTCGAGACAATAGAGATCGAGTGAAGCATTTTCACCAACATAAGCCTCGATAACCTGTGTAGCGAGGAAGTTACGGTCATCAGCAGCATGATCGCAGAAGAGCATTTTGATCTCCGCACCCTCCTCGAGGATGATGAGCACACGACGGTTCACCATCAGGTCGGTCACAACATGCTGTGCATTCTGAGGTGTCGCTTTCAGGATGTTGATGACCTGAATGGCACGATCGACCCTGACGTTCTTGGGTACATAGACCAGCATGCCATCCTGCGCCAGCATGGTATTGAGGGCTGTTACTGCATCATCGGATGTCTTGGCCAGACGAGCATAATATTTCTCGATGAAAAGGGGATGATTCCGCAACGAGTCCACAATGACGCCCTCAGGCAAGGACGGATGGAAATTACTCCTCATCTCCTTACTCCTCAACTCCTTCTCTCCTTTGTAAAACATATCATTTACCACGAAATAGAGACTCGTGGAGAGATTGGGCACATCACAACGGAAAGTCTCGTAGGGGTCGACAGGTATCTGAAGGCGACTGAGATTCACACCATAGTCAGGAGCAAAAAGCTTCTGAATGTCCGTATACTTATAGCGTTCCACCTTTTTCGAGGGGAAACCCTGCTTACGGAAGTCCTCGAAAGCCTCATCGCGCACAGCGTTCATCGCCTCTGGGGCATGAGAGAATATCATCTCCCGAGCCTGCTCGTAGAGGTCTATATATTGTTGTTCGCTATTCATTCTTCTCCGATTTCTTCTTTGATCCAATCGTAGCCGTGCTCTTGAATCTGCTTGGCGAGGTCAGGACCACCCGTCTTAACGATACGGCCTTTATAAAGCACATGCACAAACTGAGGCTTGATCATTTCCAACAGACGATCATAGTGGGTAATGACAATGCACGATGTCTCTGGCGTCTGGAGTTTGTTGACACCCTCTGCCACAATACGCATGGCATCGACATCAAGACCGGAATCCGTTTCGTCGAGGATGCTCAGTTTGGGTTCGAGCATCGCCATCTGGAATATCTCGTTGCGTTTCTTCTCACCACCGCTAAAGCCCTCATTCACAGAACGGTTAGCCAGTTTTGAGTCGAGTTCCACAATCTTACGCTTCTCACGTTGCAACTTCAGAAACTCAGCCGCATTCATCGGCTCGAGACCCTGATACTTACGTTTCTCGTTGATGGCAGCTTTCATGAAATTGGTCATCGAGACGCCAGGAATCTCCACAGGATACTGAAACGACAGGAACAAACCTTCGTGCGCCCTGTCCTCAGGCTTCATCTCCAGGAGATTCTTGCCATTGAAATAAGCTTCGCCCTCAGTCACTTCGTAAAGCGGATTACCTACGAGCACAGCACTCAGCGTCGACTTGCCCGAGCCATTGGGTCCCATGATAGCATGCGTCTCGCCATCGTTGATCACAAGGTCGATGCCTTTTAATATCTCTTTCTCGCCAATCTTAGCGTGTAAGTTCTTAACTTCTAACATATCTTTATCCTACGGTTCCTTCTAATGATACTGATAACAATTTCTGAGCCTCAACGGCAAACTCCATGGGCAACTTCTGCAGCACTTCCTTGGCGTAGCCGTTGACGATAAGGCCTACAGCCTGCTCGGTGGGAATGCCGCGTTGGTTGCAATAGAAAAGCTGGTCTTCTGAGATTTTCGAGGTCGTAGCCTCGTGTTCAAAGATGGCTGTATCGTTGTGCACATCCATATAAGGGAAGGTGTGTGCTCCACAGTCAGAGCCCAAGAGCAGCGAGTCGCAGCTGGAATAGTTGCGAGCATTATCGGCAGTAGCCGCAGCACGCACCAAACCACGATAGCTGTTCTGAGAGTGACCTGCCGAGATACCCTTAGAGATAATCGTCGACTTGGTGTTCTTGCCGATATGGATCATCTTCGTGCCTGTATCCGCCTCCTGATAGTTGTTCGTTACAGCCACTGAGTAGAACTCTGCCTGAGAGTTGTCACCACGCAGGATGCACGATGGATACTTCCAGGTGATAGCCGAACCCGTCTCTACCTGAGTCCAGGAGAGTTTCGAGTCAACGCCTCGCAGATCACCACGCTTCGTCACGAGGTTCAAGACACCACCCTTACCGTTCTCATCGCCTGGATACCAGTTCTGCACAGTGCTGTATTTCACCTCCGCACGGTTCATCACGATAATCTCCACGATGGCGGCATGCAACTGGTTCTCGTCGCGCATCGGTGCCGTACAACCCTCGAGATACGACACATAAGCGTCATCGTCTGCGATAATCAATGTGCGTTCAAACTGTCCAGTATTACGAGCATTGATGCGGAAATAGCTGCTCAACTCCATGGGGCAGCGTACACCCTTGGGGATATACACAAACGAGCCATCGCTGAACACAGCACTGTTCAGTGCCGCAAAGAAGTTGTCCTTATAAGGCACCACCGTTCCCAAATACTGGCGCACCAGATCAGGGTGTTCTTTGATAGCGTCGCCAATCGAGCAGAAGATCACCCCCTTTTCACGAAGCTTCTCTTTGAAGGTCGTCTTCACAGAGACAGAGTCCATAATGGCATCCACAGCGGTATTGCCGCTCAGCGCCAAACGTTCCTCAAGGGGAATACCCAACTTATCGAAGGTCTTCTCCAGTTCAGGGTCAATCTTCCCGTCGCCCTTCGGTTTCTGAGCCAAGGGATCTGCATAATAGGAGATAGCTTGATAGTCGATCTCAGGCACATGCACATGTCCCCATTTGGGCTCCTGCTGTTCTTTCCAATAGCGAAAGGCCTTCAGACGGAACTCGAGCATCCACTCCGGTTCCCCCTTCTTCGCCGAGATGAGCCTGACGACATCCTCATTCAGTCCCTTCTCTATGATTTCTGTATGGACGTCGGTGGTAAAGCCAAACTCATATTTCTGTTCGGCCACACTACGCACATACTCGTTATTGTCATTATTCTTCACAGCGGTAGCAAATTTTTCACTTTTCACTATTCACTTTTCACTATTCACTATTCACTTCTTTATATACTTGATGGCGAGCATCGTCAAGTCGTCACTCTGCTCAGCCTCACCCACAAAACGATGTACCTCCTCATTCATGGCATAGATGACAGCAGCCGGCTCCTTTACGCCTTGAGCCACTTGCACCTCTGCCACATGATTGATGCGCTGCTCACCAAAGAGGGCATGCATACTGTTCTCAGCCTCACTGAGGCCGTCAGTATAGAGGAAAATCGTCGTTGGTTTTTCCAGTTGTATCTCCTGTCGCGAAAACGACATCTCGGCTATCACACCGATGGGCACATTGGCATCACAAGCCAAGGTCTTAACCTCCTCGTCCAGCAACAGCGGTGAGTTATGACCTGCATTACAATACTGTAGGACACCCGTCTGCAGATCCAGTACGCCGAGGAATACAGTCACGAACATATTCGTCTCATTACCCTCAGCCACTGCGGCATTGAGTGCACTGACGATCACATTCGGTTCTGACACATGCAGAGAGACGTTGCGGAACAGCGACCGTGTCATCGCCATCACCAGTGAGGCCGGCACACCCTTACCTGATACATCGCCGATACAGAAGAAGAGCTTCTCGTCACGGATATAGAAATCAAACAGGTCTCCCCCCACATCCTTCGCTGGGTTCACCATACCAAAAATATCCACATCGTCACGTTCCGGATAGGGAGGGAAAGTCTTGGGCAGCATCGACATCTGGATGTCGTGAGCCACCTTCAGTTCCTGTTCTATCGCAGCTTTCGATGCTGTGGTATCCTTGAGTTCATTGATATATTCCGTCAGCGAGTGCTGCATACCCTCGAATGAGTCGCGCAACACTTTAATCTCATCATTATGTTTAATCTTAGGCAGAGGCGCCCTGAAGTTTCCTTTCGCTACCTCGTCAGCCGATTCCGCCAGTTTCGTCAGCGGTCTTACCATGCGGTTTATTACGAAACGTCCCACGATACGCCCAACCAACAAACCCAAGCCGATGAGAATAATCATCGCCAGACCGATGCCGATAGCATAGCCGTCAATCAGGAAACGAGGTACCACCAATCCTATCGACCAATCGGTGAGAGTTATATGCTGGAAGAAGACATATGCGTTCAAACCGTCTAAGCCAAAGAACTGAATATGAGCAATTCTCCTTCTTTGGTCTTTGTACATTCCGCTCTTGCCTTCCACCATTTGCCGTCCTACGTAGTCGTCGAGCGTGTCTGTAGTGGTCTTAGCCAACTCGAAATAGTTCTCCTTCAACACATAGTCATTGTCAGGGTGAGCGATAAAGGTACCCTCGTCGTCGATGATAAAATTGTAGGAGATCTGTCGCAAGCCTCGCTCCTTCCACATTTCCGCATCGTCATCATACACACTGATACTGCGTGGATGTGTGCCAGAGATGAAGTCAAGCTTCAGGTCAGCCCCTAAGATGGCCACCGTCTTACCCTGTTTATTGTGGATAGGAATCATATAAGCCGTCAACGGCGTTACAGAGTCAGTACCATCGAAGAACGGTTCCGACCAATAGGCAGAATCAGCCGCCAAGGCCTCCAAAAACCATTTGGCCTTCAAGTAGTCCTGGTGTGCATCCCCGAGGATACGGGTTTCCACATCACCACTGTCCGGACGTACGGCATACGGACAAAACCAATGTCCCTTCTGGGGGAAATAGTTATCCACGAAACTCAGACCACAACTGCGAATAAGCGTATTGGTCTCCACGATACTACGCATAATGTCGCATAGCTTGTTGGGGTCATTCAGATGGTCTTGTATCTCATCCACCCGGTTCATCGTGCTCGACTGTACGTCAGTCAACACCCGACAAACGCTCTGGTTCGAGGCCGTCAGGTAGCTCTGATAGATTTTGGTCTCCTCCTCCTTGATCATGTTGTGTGCCAACACGTAAATGAAATAGGTGGCCAGTCCCATCACGATGAGCTGGGCAATCCCTATCCTCCGCATCAGTCTCCTTCCAAACGACCGTATCTTCACTTTTCACACCTCCTCTACGACAAAGATAGAGCCGAGTGCGAAAAGCCAAAAGGCGGTTAGGCCCATGATGATCAACAACACGAGCACTATCCTCCTTGTCAGCCTATCGGCAAAACTCCGTACTTTGCCCTTCGTCACAGCGGTAGCAAATTATTCACTCTTCACTATTCACTTCTCAGAGCTTCTGCTCTACCTCGATCTCCGTGAAGGTCTCGATGATATCACCCACCTGGATGTCGTTGAAGTTCACCAGTGAGATACCGCACTCCAGACCCGTTGCCACTTCCTTGGCATCGTCCTTATAGCGCTTCAGGGCATCGATCGGAGCCGTGTGGATGACGATACCGTCACGGATCACACGGGCCTTATCCTTGTTGTGTACTTTACCATCGGTCACCAGACCACCGGCCACAGTACCCACCTTGGAGATCTTGAACACCTGCTTCACCTCAATCTCACCAGAGATGACTTCCTTCTTCACCTTGTCAAGCATACCCTGCATGGTCTGCTTCACATCGTCGATGGCATCATAGATGATCGAGTAGGTATTGATCTCAACACCCTCGCGCTCAGCCGCACGACGGGCATCGGCAGAAGGACGCACCTGGAAACCGATGATGATCGCCTCGGAAGCCGAAGCCAGCATCACGTCGTTCTCTGAGATCTGACCCACAGCCTTCGAGATGACGTTCACCTGAACCTTCTCTGTCGAGAGCTTGATGAACGAGTCAGAGAGCGCCTCGATAGAACCGTCGGTATCACCCTTCACGATGATGTTCAACTCATGGAACTCACCCAGAGCGATACGATGTGACAACTCGTCGAGTCCGAGTTTCGTCGTGGTACGCAGACTCTGTTCACGCTGCAACTGAGTACGCTTGTTGGTGATATCACGGGCTTCCTGTTCTGTTTCCATCACATGGAACGAGTCACCAGCGGTAGGCGCACCGTTCAGACCCAGAATGATAGCCGGCTCTGCAGGTCCTGCCTCCTCAATACGCTGATTACGCTCATTGAACATCGCCTTGATACGTCCGTAGCTTGTTCCTGCCACCACGATATCACCGATCTTCAACGTACCGTTCGACACGAGCACCGTGGACACATAGCCACGGCCCTTATCCAGTGAACTCTCGATGATCGAACCCGTAGCCTTACGGTTAGGATTAGCCTTCAGGTCGAGCATCTCGGCCTCCAGCAGCACCTTCTCCAGCAACTCGTCGACACCGATACCCTTCTTCGCCGAGATCTCCTGACACTGGTACTTACCGCCCCACTCTTCCACGAGCAGGTTCATGTTGGCCAGGTCCTCACGGATCTTATCGGGGTTGGCACCGGGTTTATCAATCTTGTTGATGGCAAACACCATCGGCACGTTAGCGGCCTGGGCATGTGCGATAGCCTCCTTGGTGGTAGGCATCACCGAGTCGTCGGCAGCGATGATGATGATGGCGATATCCGTCACCTGGGCACCACGGGCACGCATGGCGGTAAAGGCCTCGTGACCTGGGGTGTCGAGGAAGGTAATCTGTCGACCGTCCTTCAGCTCCACGTTATAGGCACCGATGTGCTGCGTGATACCACCGGCCTCACCGGCAATCACGTTCGTGTTGCGGATGAAGTCAAGCAACGATGTCTTACCATGGTCTACATGTCCCATCACCGTGACGATAGGTGCACGAGAGATCAGATCGCTCTCGTCATCCTCCTCCTCTGTGATGGCATTCTGTACCTCAGCGCTCACGTATTCTGTGGTGAAACCGAACTCCTCGGCCACGATATTGATGGTCTCAGCATCCAGACGCTGGTTGATAGACACCATGATACCGATGCTCATACAGGTACCGATGACCTGGTTCACGCCGACGTTCATCATCGTGGCGAGTTCCGACACCGTCACGAACTCCGTCAGTTTCAGTACGGTGCTCTGTGCTGCCTCTGCTGCCATCTCCTCGCTCATACGCTCCTGGACGGCATCACGCTTTTCACGACGGTACTTGGCACCCTTCTTATTCTGGTTCTTCGATGTCAGACGGGCCAGCGTCTCCTTCACCTGACGTGCTACTGCCTCGTCATCCACCTCCAACGTTCTCTGCGGACGGTTCTTCTTGTTCTTCTTACCGCCCTGCTGGTTAGCGCTGTCCTGGAAGTTCTGGTTACCACCCTTATTCTTGTTATTCTTATTCTTCTGGTTCTTGTCCTGGTTGGCTGCGGCCTCGATGTCCACGCGTTCCTTACCACCTTTGATACGTTCACGCTTCTTCTTCTCGCCGTTAGCGCCACCATGCATCTGAGCCTGTTTCTCCTCACGTTCCTTACGACGCTCCTCCTTGGATTTCTTCTTCGGACGCGTGCTCTGGTTCAGTGAGTCGAGGTCGATCTTACCCACCACGTTCAGGTTGGGCACGGCCTTTTGCTCGGTCTTCAACTTGAACACCTCGGGTTCCTTCTCAGGCTCGGGCTGAGCAGCCTCAACCTGCTGAGGTTCCGGCGTTTCCGCTTTGGTCTCAGCGACAGGCTCCGGCTTTGCCTCCACAACGGGTTTCGGCTCTTCCTTCACCTCGACCTTCACCGCCTCCTGAGGCTTTGTCTCAGGTTTGGCTTTCACCTCCGGCTTCGGCGTTTCTGCCTCCACAGGTTTCACTGGTGCCTCCACAACAGGTGCTGTTGCGGGCTTTTCTTCCTTCTTGGGTTCTGCAGCAGGCTTCTCCTGTACCTTTTTCTTACCGTTGAGACTATCCAGATCAATCTTACCCAGCGGTGTGAAGGTCTGACGGGGTTCTTCCGTCACCGGTGTCTCCACTTTCGTCTCCTTGGGTTTCGGTTTCTCCTTCTTCTCCTTCTTGGGGAAGATCATGCCGGCTTGGGTCTTGACGTCCTTGTCGCGCTTGAACTCCTTCACGAGGGCTGCATACTGCTCATCACTGATCTTGGTATTCACGTTGGCATCGTCCTTGATCTCACCAAGACTCTTTTTGTTCTTGAGATAATCAATAGCCGTCTGAAGACCTATGTTCAGTTCTGTTAATACTTTATTTAATCTAACACCCATTCTCTAACTTCTTAACTTCTTTAATTTCTTAACTTCTTATTCAAACTCAGCCTTCAGCACCTCAATCAGATGATCCACGGTCTCTTCCTCCAGGTCGGCCTTCTCGAGCAGCATCTCACGGGGCGCATTGAGTACAGCCTTGGCGGTATCCAGACCGATAGCCTTGATGGCATCGATCACCCACTGGTCGATCTCGTCGGCAAACTCATCCAGATAGATATCCTCGTCGGCCTCACTTTCGCTCACCACACGGAAGACGTCGATGGTATACTCCGTCAGCATCGAAGCCAACTTGATATTCAGACCACCACGTCCGATAGCCAGACTGACCTCCTCAGGCTGCAGATAGACCTCAGCCTTGTGGTTCTCCTGGTCGATGGTGATACTGGTGATCTTCGCAGGACTCAGGGCGCGGCTGATAAACAGCTGCACGTTCGAAGAGTAGTTGATCACGTCGATATTCTCATTGCAGAGTTCACGGACGATACCGTGTACACGGCTACCCTTCACACCCACACAGGCGCCTACGGGGTCGATACGCTCGTCGTAGCTTTCCACAGCCACCTTAGCGCGGTCACCCGGCATACGGGCCACCTTCTTGATGGTGATCAGACCGTCGTTGATCTCAGGCACCTCAGCCTCCAACAGACGCTCCAGGAATATCGGAGAGGTACGGCTCAGGATAATTCTCGGATTGTTGTTCTCGTTCTGCACCTCCTTCACGATGGCGCGGACGGTCTCACCCTTGTGGTAGTTGTCGTTGGGGATCTGTTCACCCTTCGGCAGATGGAGCTCATTACCCTCATCGTCGATGAGCAGCACCTCCCGCTTCCAGATCTGGTAGACCTCACCGCTGACCACCTGACCCACACGGTCCTTGTACTTCTGATACAGCGAGTCGTGCTCCAGCTCGAGGATCTTCGAAGCCAGTGTCTGACGCAGGTTCAGGATGGCACGACGACCGAACTTCTGGAAGTTCACCTCCTCTGATACCTCCTCACCGATCTCATAGTCAGGCTCAATCTTCTGGGCCTCGCTGAGGGCGATTTCCTTGTTCTCATCCTCCACCTCACCGTCGGCGACCACCACACGGTTACGGTGAATCTCAAAGTCACCCTTGTCGGGGTTTACAATCACGTCAAAATTCTCATCCGAGCCGTAGATCTTGGCGATGACGTTACGGAAGCTTTCCTCCAGCACGCTCACCAACGTTGTACGGTCGATGTTCTTTGTTTCTTTAAATTCCTGAAAGGTCTCAATCATTGAGGGGCCTTTCGCATCTCTACTTGTTGCCATTATATTTATTTTTGATTATTTAAACGCCAGTACGTATTTGGCATACTTCACGCTGTCCATCGAGAATGTCTTGTCGACATCTGCGATGACGGGGCGCTTCTTGCCCTCAACGGTTTGTTTCTCTTTCACGGTCAGCACGAACTCCCGTCCGTTGACCTCCTTCAGGATGCCCTGCACCTTCTTGCCCTCGCCGTCGAGCACCTCCAGTTCATCACCGATATGGTTGATGTACTGCTGCTCCACCTTGAAAGGCTGTCCGATGCCGGCACTGCCTACCTCCAGCTCGTAGTCGCCCAGCTCGTCGCCAAGTTTCTCCTGCAGAAAGCGGCTCAATTCGGCACAGTCCTCAATCCACACACCGTCAGCGTGGTCGATCTCGATCACGATTCTGTCGTCTGCACCAAACATAATGTCTACCAGGAAGTAGTCGTTGCCCTGCAACCACTCTTCCACCAAAGTCTTTACTGTTTCCTTATTAATCATCGAATTACATGTATTATAATGAAAAAGAGAGGCCCTTGCGGGTCTCTCATTCCACTGAACGGGTGCAAAGGTACGAAAAAATAGTGAATAGTGAAGAGTGAAGCGTGAAGAATTTGCTTCCGCCCTTCAATATTTAACCTTTTTTCACGCTATTGCACGGTATCTTATCTACTTGGAGCCAGTATCTTACGATATTCTTCGGGGTTACGGAGCAGGCCTTCGGCCTCTTTCAGCTGACGGTCGTAATTGAGTCCGGCCTCAATAGCACCGGCCTGATAATAGTAAGCCGCGATGATGTCCGACTCCAGGAGCTGCAGGAGCACGGCCTTGTGTTTCTCCAGGTCGAAGGCGACATCATGGTTCAGCTTGGCCTTGAGGTTGTCGAAGGCCTCCTTGGCCTCATCGTAATAGCCCTCGAACTTCGCCGTCTTCACCAGTTGGTCGAGCTGTTTCATGCTGACGGGATCATACGTAAAGCCACTCTTGATGACGCGTGCCTTGAACTCGTCCCAGTCTGCTTCCGTGAGATGGAACGCCGCAGGGGCAGCGATCGTCGGGTGCTTGGCGATATAGCCTACCACATAGTCGAACATCACCTCCGTCGAGTCTTGTCCTGTGGCAGAGAGATAGAAGGCGATATTGGGAATGGTGTCGGCCTTGATCTCGATATCCGGTTTGATACCTCCCCCGTCACGCACCTCACGGCCGCCGACAGTATAAAAGACCTTCGTCAGCGAGTCGGGGATATGCTCCCGATAGCCGCCACCGCTGTGCTTGTAATTGATGGCCTGGATACAGCGTCCGCTGGGGATGTAGTATTTCGAGGTCGTCACCTTCAAGTTGGTGTTGTAAGGCAGGTCGATGGGAATCTGCACGAGACCCTTGCCGTAGGTCCTCGTACCCATGACGACGGCACGGTCGAGGTCCTGCAGGGCACCACTGGTAATCTCGCTGGCACTGGCCGTCTCGCCGTTGACGAGTACCACGATGGGCATCACGGTGTCAACGGGTTCCAACAGGGTCCTATACGTCCTTGAAGCCTCCTTCAGCTTACCGCGGTTCTCGACGACGGTCATGCCCTTCGGTATCCAGAGGTTGACGATGTTAACCGCCTCAGCCTCAGAGCCTCCGCCATTGTTGCGCAGGTCGAGGATCAGCGACGTAGCGCCCTGTTTCTTCAGGTCGATGAAAGCCCGACGGACCTCCTTGCTGCTCTCCTGCGTGAACGAGTTGAAATTGATATAGCCGATGTTCCCCTCGCGCATACCGTAATAAGGTAGTTCGGGCAGTTTGATGTTCTTGCGGGTAATCTTGAACTTCAGTTCCTTCTGCAGCGAGGGACGGAACACCTTCAGCTGGAAGCTGGTGCCGGGTTCGCCACGCAGATGGCTGCTGACGTAGCTGACATCCTTCTTGGTCATCAGCGAGTCGTCGATGCTCAGGATGATGTCACCCTTCTTCAGTCCAGCCTCCGCAGCAGGCATATTGGCGTAGGGCTCGTCGATACAGACACGATCCAGTTTCTGGTGCTTGCGGATGAGCGCACCGATACCGGCATACTTGCCTGTGAGCATCATCTTCAAGTCCTTCGTCTCGTCGGAGGCGTAGTACTCGGTATAGGGGTCCAGACTGCGGAGCATCGCGTTGATGCCCGTGCCGATGGTCTCTTTCGGATCGAGGGTGTCTACATAGAGCAGCTCGAGGTTCTTATAGATATTGTTGAAGATGTCCAGGTTCTTGGCCACCTCGAAATGATGGTCTTTCTGGCTCTGTGCCTGAGTCGTCAGTGCCACGGCGAACATCAGAAAAAGTGTTGGAAATAATCGCTTCATTGTCATTGCCTTTAGTCATTACAACCTACGAAAATGAGCAAAGAAAAAAGCGACCTACGATGTAGGTCGCCTTCTTCGCGCTTCAGGATGGGCTTGAACCAACGACCCCCTGATTAACAGTCAGGTGCTCTAACCAACTGAGCTACTGAAGCAGTCATTTGTTGTAAGCGGGTGCAAAGTTACGACGATTTTTCGAAACCACCAAATATTTTCCAAACTTTTTTACGAAAAAATCGTTTTTTCTACGATTTCAGGGAAATAACGCATCTCGAGTTCGTGTTCTTTGGCCGCAATATCGTCGACAGTGTCTTCGGGCGAGAGTGCACACTTGTACTGTGCGATGATCTCTCCGCCATCGCAGACGGGGGTGACATAATGCACCGTCATACCCGTTTCCGTCTCGCCGGCAGCCTTCACGGCCTCGTGGACGTGATGTCCCCACATGCCCTTACCGCCATACTTCGGCAAAAGTGCCGGATGGAGGTTGACGATCTTACGGGGGAAGGCCTCAATCAGAAAGTCGGGGATCAAAGGCAGGAAACCTGCGAGGACAATGAATTGGATGTCGTACTTGCGCAACAGGGGTAGCATGACGTCAGGATCATTAAGTTCCGGTTTTGTAACGACCACGGAGGGTACACCTAACTTATTAGCGCGCACGAGCGCGTAGGCATCGGCACGGTTGCTGATGACCAATGGCGTGGACACACGGTCTGAGCCCTCAAAATATCGGATGAGGTTCTCGCAGTTGCTACCACTGCCCGACACGAAGATGGCTATATTGACTTTAGACATTTTGACTGTAGACTATAGATTATAGATAAAGCCCGCACCCACTTGGTAGAGAGGATGCGGGACTTGTTATATCGAGCGGTAGCAAATTCTTCACTTTTCACTATTCACTCTTCACTTTTTAGAAGTCCATGTGGTCGAGGGAATCACCGAGGTCTTTGGGCTCGTTGTTCTCCTTCGGAGCCTGAGGTGCCTCCTCCTGATGTTCAGGACGGGGACGACGGTCGCCATGACGCTCACGACGGTCTCCGCGATCACCACGATCACGACGCTCTCCACGGTCGCGACGCTCACCACGCTCAGGGCGCTCACGGCGCTCACCACGGGCTGGACGCTCCACATAGTCGGCGGGCTTCTCAATCAGTACACGATGAGAGAGCTTGTACTTACCGGTCTTAGGATCGATCTCAAGGAGCTTCACCTGGATGTGGTCACCCTCCTTGATGCCTGCCTCCTCAACGGTCTCGAGGCGCTTCCAGTCAATCTCGGAGATATGGAGCAGACCATCCTTGCCGGGCATAATCTCAACGAAGCAGCCGTAAGGCATGATCGAGCGGACCACACCGTCGTAGATCTCACCCACCTCGGGGATAGCCACGATGGCCTTGATCTTGGCGATGGCAGCATCGATTTTCTCCTTGTTGGGAGCGCTCACCTGTACGTGACCTACGCCGTCAGCCTCATCGATGGTGATGGTAGCACCCGTATCCTCCTGCATCTGCTGGATGATCTTACCACCAGGGCCAATCACGGCACCGATGAACTCCTTAGGAATATCGAAGGCCTCGATACGTGGTACCTGAGGCTTCATCTCTGCACGAGGCTCTGCGATGGTATCGGTGAGGCACTTCAGAATGTGCTCACGACCAGCCTTGGCCTGCATGAGGGCCTTCTCGAGAATCTCGAACGACAGACCGTCGCACTTGATATCCATCTGGGTGGCTGTCAGACCGTCCTTCGTACCAGTGGTCTTGAAGTCCATATCGCCCAGGTGGTCCTCATCGCCGAGGATATCGCTCAATACAGCATATTTCTCTTCACCGGGATTCTTGATCAGACCCATAGCGATACCAGAGACGGGCTTCTTCATGGGTACACCAGCGTCCATCAGGGCGAGGGTACCGGCACATACGGTAGCCATCGAAGAAGAACCGTTAGACTCGAGGATCTGGCTGACCAGACGAACCGTGTAAGGGAAGTCCTCAGGAATCTGACCCTTCAGACCGCGCCAGGCGAGGTGTCCGTGACCAATCTCACGACGGCCTACGCCACGCTGGGCCTTGGCCTCACCCGTACAGAACGGCGGGAAGTTATAATGCAGCAGGAAACGCTGATAGCCGTGCTCCAAAACGTCGTCGACGAGCTTCTCATCGAGCTTGGTACCGAGGGTACAAGTGCTCAGCGACTGTGTCTCACCACGGGTGAAGATGGCACTTCCGTGAGGCATGGGCAGAGGGCTGACCTCGCACCAGATCGGACGGATATCGGTGGTCTTACGGCCATCGAGACGGATACCCTCATCGAGGATGCAACGACGCATGGCATCGCGCTCCACATCGTGATAGTAACGCTCCATCATAGCCTCGTACTCGTCCTTGGAGATCTCTGAATCAGCGGTGATCTCAGGATGAGCCT
>JAEEGJ010004514.1_pt1 | contig 46852 bp, 29 predicted proteins | sample 8958761 | NCBI WGS metagenome assembly JAEEGJ01 (sample SAMN16246546, study PRJNA631951) | gut metagenome | biome: gut microbiome; feature: rumen; material: RS-attached | host: Bos | place: Iran: Karaj | collected 2018-10
CGGTTATGACCGCTTCTCTTTGTTGAGCATCTAACGATTTGCCATCAATGTTAGAGAAAAGTGTGTCATATTTTTCGGATTCTCGTGCAACAAATGATTTATTCGCATTCTCTAAATAATTAGGAAAGTCCTTATAGGTCAATTCAAAAAGTTTTATTTTTCCATATTCTTCATCATCCGCTTTTAAAACACAAGTTGCAACATCTTGAGACAGCTTTTCCCACTTCCGGTAAAAAATTTCCCCATCAGCATTCGTAATATAACGACTCGTCAAGAAATCAAGTTCATCAAAAAAAATATTCACAAATTGCAAAAGCAACTTGAGATTTTCTTTGCGCTTAATCTCTGCATTTGATTCTATAACGAGCCTTGGAAAATCTTTATACTTTTTCTTAAAATCTTCTAGCTTTACAAAATCTTCAACTTTTGACGGAATGCCGCTATACCTTTGCAATTCAAGGTACAATGCTTTATACTTTAAAATAAAAGCGTCTCTTTCAGCATCCTGAATATAATGCTTAAATAACCCGTCAAATTCAACGAAAAACGAATCACATATTTCTATGAAACTCCGTACTTTTTCTTCAAATTCTTTAGCAAGTTGTCTCCGGCGAACTGCATAAAAAACAACAAATAAAACGCTTAAGATAATTAATAAAACAAACATGCTTGGGAAAAGCCTCGTCCATAAAAATAAAAAATTCATACAATATATTTTGACATATTTTGCAAGTAAAACAAGATTCTCTGAAAAAACACCTTCTGCAAGCAATAATCCACGCATTTTGTTCAATGAAGCCACTTTTCCACCACGTTTCATCTTTGATTCCAGACTTTTCACCCACTTCTGGGGAAATTCTGACAACATCACGCGCAATGTAAGCATTTCGAATAATTGCAAAAATGATGCTTTTTGCTAGATTTCAGGTATGAACTTTCTTGAGCAGAAAATCCTTGCCGATGGTGTCGTCAAGCCCGGCAACGTTCTTAAGGTTGACAGTTTCTTGAACCATCAAATTGATATTCGCCTGATGCACAAGATCGGCGAAGAATTCAAGCGTCGTTTTGCGGACGTGCAATTCAACAAGGTTCTCACCATCGAGGCTAGTGGCATCGCTATCGCGGCGTTCATCGCATACCTCAACGATGTTCCGGTTGTTTTTGCCAAGAAAGGTCAGACCGTCAACAGCACCGACGACAAATACGTGGCAAAGGCCTACTCTTTCACGCACAAAAAGTTCAACGATATTTTTGTTTCGCGCCCGTACCTCAAGCCGACCGACAAGATTCTGATTGTTGACGACTTCCTCGCCGATGGTGAAGCAAGCAAGGCGCTCATCGATCTCGTGAAGCAAGCAGGCGCCGAACTCGTCGGCGTCGGCATCGCCATCGAAAAGGGCATGCAGCCCGGTGGCGCAAAGCTCCGCGCCGCAGGCGTACGTCTGGAATCCATCGCCATCGTCGATAGCATGGACGCCGAAACAGGATTTATCAAGTTCCGCGAACAGTAAACGAGACTCGCCATGAAGACTTCGGACAACATTTATCAGCTTGACGGTCGCGTTCCTCTTTTGCAGGCGATTCCATTCGGTTTGCAACATGTACTCGCCATGTTCGTGAGTAACATAACGCCCATCATCATCCTTGCCAATGTTGTCGGAATCGAAAAGGGCATCACCGCTTCGCTTATCCAAAATTGCATGATTATCGCGAGCATCGGCACACTCATCCAGCTCTACCCCATCTGGAAAATCGGCTCCCGCCTCCCCATCGTCATGGGCATCAGCTTTACGTTCCTCTCCGTTTCCATTTCTATCGGCACCACGCAGGGCATGGGCGCGCTCATGGGAGCGGTTATCGTCGGCGGTATTGTCGAAGGTTTGCTCGGCCTTTGTGCTAAATACTGGCTCAAGCTCATCCCGCATATCGTTGCGGCCACGGTCGTCACATCCATCGGATTTTCGCTTTTGCCGATTGGTGCTAATTCATTCGCGGGCGGTCAAGGCGCCGCTGACTTCGGTTCTGCGCAGAACTGGATTGTCGGTAGCGTCACACTCCTCACTTGCTTGCTTACGCAAATTTTCGCGAAGGGATTCTTGCGTTCGCTCTCCGTTTTGGTTGGCCTCATCGTGGGTTACGTTCTCGCGCTTTGCATGGGCATGGTTGATTTTTCCGGGCTCGCCAACAGCAGCATTATCGCGCTCCCGAAGATTCTCCCGTTCACTCCGGAATTTAATTTAGGTGCCATTCTCTCCGTTGTCGCGATTTACCTTGTTTCTGCTACAGAAACGGTCGGCGATTCCAGCGCCCTTTGCAGCAGCGCTCTCAAGCGTCAAATCCACAAAGTCGAAATGGGCGGAGCCATCAGCTGCGATGGTTTCGTAAGCACCATCTCCGGCCTCTTCGGTTGCACACCGATTACGTCCTTCAGTCAGAACGTTGGTCTCGCTTCACTCTCCGGCGTCGTGAACCGCTTTGCCATTGCGACAAGCGCAGGCATCATGCTCCTCGGCGGCCTCTTCCCGCCTATCGGCACGCTCCTCACGACCATCCCGCAAGCTGTTCTCGGCGGCTGCACCATCATGATGTTCGGCTCCATCCTCTTCGCCGGTTTCGGCATGATTGCGAAAAGCGGATTCTCGCAGCGCAACATGATTATCGTCAGCATGTCGCTCAGCGTGGGACTCGGCTTTACTTCGGCCTCCAAGATGTTCCAAATCTTCCCGCAGACCATCCAGACCATCTTCGCTGAAAACTGCGTGGCCGTTGTGTTCATTCTTGCGGTCGCATTGAACCTCGTGCTGCCCAAGGACAAAGAAGAACAAGCAAAATAAAGACTTGTCAACAATCGAAAAATGACCAAGTAATAAATTTGCTTTCGATTATAACAAAAAGCTATATCAAGTTACCTTTCCACTGCAATATTTTCTATTTTCAAAACTGGAAAGGCGGTCTCTATGAACATTTTAAAAAACAGTTTTCTCTCAAACACAATCGCATTTGCAACAGCCACAATTCTTGCCATAGGTAGCGTTTCGCAGGTTCAAGCCAAAGACGCCAACCGTTCGCAAAGCGCCTCCGAAGAGGATATCCGCATCGTCAAAGTAGATGACAGCAATTTCGAAAAAGAGATTCTACAATCCAAAGCACCCATTATTTTGGAAATTTCATCGACCAGCTGTCCACCATGTCTCGTCATGATCCCTACACTCATCGGCATCGCCAAGAACTACCGCGACATCAAGGTCGCATCCGTGGGCATCGATGAACCCAACATCGAAAAAATCAAGAACACGCTCCCGATTCAAGCGTTCCCAACATTTTTCCTCATCAAAGACGGACAAATTGTAAACCGCCTCGTCGGAGTTGTCAAAGAAGAACAGCTTTTGCAAGCGCTCAATTACACGCCTAGCGCAAACGCGGCAAAACCACAGCCCGCCAAGAAGCCCGCAAAAAAGACAGGCAAAGATAGAAATCTTGTCTGTAAAGTCAACGGCCAGTTTAACGGACTCAAGAATCTCGTTACCATTTCATTTGTGTTTGGCGATACCGAAATCAAGAACGTCGATATCGTTACAGATGTATTCGTTCCGCCCGAGATGAGCGACAAGCGCGAAGAAATGATGGCACACATCCGCGCAAGCGGCAAAGGCGAAGTCACACCAACCATGGCAGGCTTCCAAATGCACATCGACAACGACTGCCGTTTCATGAAAGCCATGGACATGAAGCGCACCTCCACTTATGGCGAAATGCGCGCCGGCTTGGAACTGCAAGGATTCAAGTGCGAGTAAAAAACGATTCACCACTCTTATCACGCATCGTTATTAATAAAACCATCGTCTTGCTATAGTCTTAGACTATAAGAATCGCATTTTTCTTAAAAAAATTTATAATCTGCCTTATTTTCCTATTGGAATGGTAGGATTTAGTTTTTAAATTATGCACATCAAACGAACGAGGCGACCCGCAAGGGAAAATGCCTGGAGGATTTCGCTATGCGATGTCGAATGTGTAACCAAAGCAAAGGCGGGCGGGCCGCTTATTAGACGAGAGAACGGACCTGCGGTCCTACAGACTAGAGACGAAAGAGAAACAAGTCTCGATGTCTATCGTTACAAAAGCAGCTTCGCCCTAAAACAACTTCAAAGCGTCCAAAGGATGCAACAACCCAGTGATTAGCAAACCGGAATGCAAATATCAAAAGTTCTTTCGTTCCTAACCACCGACCACTAATCACTAACCACTTTTAAAAAAGGATTTAAACAATATGACGACTCAGAACAAACTCCATTTCGAAACTCTTCAGCTCCACGTTGGTCAGGAACAGGCAGACCCGGCAACCGATTCCCGCGCCGTTCCTATATACCAGACCACCTCTTACGTGTTCCACAACGCTCAGCACGCTTCTGACCGTTTCCACTTGAAGGATGCAGGCAACATTTACGGCCGCCTCACCAATACCACGCAGGACGTTTTTGAAAAGCGCATCGCTGCTCTCGAAGGCGGTATCGCAGGCCTCGCAGTCGCTTCTGGTGCAGCAGCTCTTACTTATGCCATCACGGCTCTCGCCCGCAAGGGTGACCACGTAGTCGCTCAGCGCTCCATCTACGGCGGCACCTACAACCTCCTGGAACATACGCTCAGCAAGTTCGGCATTGAAACGACTTTCGTTGACGTTCACAATCTCAAGGAAGTCGAAGGCGCTATCAAGGACAACACAAAGCTCGTCTTTATTGAAACGCTCGGCAACCCGAATTCCGACATCCCGGATATCGAAGCCATCTCCGAACTCGCTCACAAGAACAAGATTCCGGTCGTAATCGACAATACTTTCGGTACTCCGTATTTGATTCGTCCGATTGAACATGGTGCCGACATCGTCGTGCATTCTGCAACGAAGTTCATCGGCGGTCACGGTACGACTCTCGGTGGCGTGATTGTTGACGGCGGCAAGTTCGACTGGGCTGCATCTGGCAAATTCCCGCAGTTCACCGAAGTGAACCCGAGCTACGGCGTGCCTTTCACGGCAGCAGCTGGCGCAGCAGCTTACATCGTTTACATCCGCGCTATTCTTCTCCGCGACGAAGGTGCTGCAATTTCTCCGTTCAATGCATTCCTCCTCTTGCAGGGCACTGAGACGCTTTCGCTCCGCCTGGACCGTCATGTGGAAAACACCAAGAAAGTTCTCGAATTCCTCTCGAAGCACCCGAAGGTCGCTAAGGTCAACCACCCGAGCTTCAAGGATCATCCGCAGCACGCTCTCTACCAAAAGTACTTCCCGAACGGTGCCGGTTCCATCTTCACGTTCGATGTGAAGGGCGGCCAGGCAGAAGCCTTCAAGTTCATCGACGGCCTCAAGATTTTCAGCTTGCTCGCTAACGTTGCCGACGTGAAGAGCCTCGTTGTTCATCCTTATACAACGACCCACTCCGAACTCACTCCGGCTGAACTTGCCGAAGCTGGTATCTCTCCTGCAACGATCCGTCTCTCCATCGGTACGGAACACTACGAAGACATCATCGCAGACCTCTCTCAGGCACTGGATCAGATTTAATTAGTAAACAGTAGGCAGTGGTTAGTAAACAGGATTAGTTAGGCGGCTTCGCCGCGATTGAAAACTAACCACCAACCACTAGCCACTAACCACTTTATAACAAAAGGATTCTACCATGTCAAAAATTTACGCCTCTGCTGACCAGCTTATCGGTCACACCCCTCTCCTTGAACTTGCCCACATCGAAAAGGAAAACAATCTCCAGGCTAAGATTGTGGCAAAGCTCGAATACTTCAACCCCGCAGGTTCCGTGAAGGATCGTATCGCTAAGGCTATGATTGACGAAGCCGAAGCCGCTGGCAAGCTCAAACCGGGTTCTGTGATTATCGAACCGACTTCTGGTAACACGGGTATCGGTCTTGCTTCTGTCGCTGCAGCTCGCGGTTACCGCATCATCATCGTGATGCCGGAAACCATGAGTGTCGAACGTCGCCAGCTCATCAAGGCTTACGGTGCAGAAATTGTTCTCACTGAAGGTGCTAAGGGCATGAAGGGTGCAATCGCCCGCGCTAACGAACTCGCCGCCGAAATCAAGGACAGCTTCATTCCGGGACAGTTCGTGAACCCGGCAAACCCGGCAGCCCACAAGGCTACAACGGGTCCGGAAATCTGGGAAGACACGGATGGCAATGTCGATATTTTCGTCGCAGGCGTTGGCACTGGTGGAACGGTCACGGGTGTTGGTGAATACCTCAAGTCCAAGAATCCGAACGTGAAGGTTGTCGCTGTCGAACCGGAATCTTCTCCGGTGCTCTCCAAGGGCACGGCAGGTCCGCACAAGATCCAGGGCATTGGCGCAGGCTTTGTTCCGGATACCTTGAACACGAAGATTTACGACGAAGTGCTCCCGGTCAAGAACGAAGACGCATTCGCAGCCGGCAAGGCTATTGCCAAGGCTGAAGGCGTTCTCGTGGGTATTTCTTCTGGCGCTGCTTTGCATGCCGCAATTGAACTTGCAAAGCGTCCGGAAAACAAGGGCAAGACGATTGTCGCACTCCTCCCGGATAGCGGCGACCGCTACCTCTCTACACCGCTCTTCGCTGACTAAGTTGTTAGTGATTAGACGAAAGAACGCCGCGTTGCGGCTACAGACGAAAGACGAAAGTATAATAATGGCACTTCGTGCGATAAAACATTTCTCTCGTCTCTAGTCTCTCCTCTCTCGTCTAATTTTGTTCGGTATGTGCTTCGCGGTTCCATTCGCCTCGCAGTAGAAACCGAAAAAAAACATTAAGATGATTCATTATTGAGTGAAAAACGCTAGATGGTTCCATTCGCCTCCCTAGCGTTTATTTGTGTTTTATACAACGCATTGTCATCCCGGCCTTGTGCCGGGATCACCAATTTTCAAAAAGAACGGTTTTAACATGTCACAAAAAAAGCGTGTCGCTGTAGGACTTTCGGGCGGTGTGGATTCCGCCCTTTCGGCGTATTTATTGAAGAAGCAAGGTTACGAAGTTGTCGGCATGACAATGGCCACGTGGGACGGTTCCGTGAAAATGCCAGCGGTCGAAGGTCGCGAAGGCTGCTACGGCCCGAGCGAAGACAAGAATATCGAAGAAGCGAAGCTCGTTGCCAAACGCCTCGGGATTCCGCATTACGTTGTTCCTGTCGCCGAAGATTACAAGCGTGAAGTTCTTGATTACTTCCGTGCGGAATACCGTGCAGGGCGAACGCCGAATCCGTGCGTCCGTTGCAATCAGAGCATCAAGTTCGGAGCGCTGCAGCATGCCGCACGCAAGCTCGGGATTGATTTTGATTACTTTGCGACAGGTCATTACGCAAGGCTAGACTTCAAGAATCCCGACGTTCCGTTCTTGTACGAAGCACTGGACGAGCATAAAGACCAGACGTACTTTTTATCGCGGCTTACGGCAGAACAACTTTCGACTGTGATTTTCCCGCTCGGCGGAATGCAGAAAGCCGACGTAAAAGCGCTCGCCAAAGAAATCGGCTGGGATGATTTTGCGACAAAGCGCGAAAGCCAGGACTTTATCGAATGCGGCGATTACTCGGTGCTGTTTGACGAGAGCGACAACGTGCCCGGAGATTTTGTTGATGTGAACGGAAAAGTTGTCGGGAAGCACAAGGGAATTGTGCATTACACGATTGGGCAGCGCAAAGGTCTGAATATCGGCGGGCAAGCGGAACCGCTCTACGTTGTTGCGATTGATGCACACCACAACCAGGTGATTCTCGGACCGCGAAGTGCTTTGAGCTGCACGGAGGTTTCTGCCGTTGACTTGAACTTGATGGTCTCTGAGACTTCCCCGCTGCTAAAAGAACCGCTCACGGCACATATTCGCCTTGGGCATAAAGGCGCGACCGCCAGGATTACGGAACTCGACACCACAGCCGGCACAATCAGCGTGCGTTTTGACGAGCCGCAATTTGCATCGGCACCGGGGCAAGTGCTAGTGCTCTATGCGGACAAGGGCGTGGTCGCCAGTGCAATCATCGCGAAATAAAAAAGCAAACATATTTTTGCGGCGCCTGTTTGGCATGCTCACCAGCCTTGAGTCGAACAACCAAACCGGGAAATCTAAAAATTCGCTTGTTCCGGCATAAAAAAGAGATGCCCGAGCAGTGGCGGGCATGACAATGCTTGGATCCTTCGACTCCGTTTACACTTTGTTCAGGATGATAACCCAAAAACGGAGCGAGCTCGGAGCACTTTAGCGCGAGCTCCCCATAGCTAAACTACTTCACGAATCTTAAGATGTCGTTCACGGAACCTGCAATGCGATGCTTGAAATTCCAAATGCGGGAGAATGTCTTGCCGTAGCGTTCAAGAATCACGCGGTTGTCGAGAATGAGCACCTTGCCGGAATCGGAATCCGAGCGGAGGAGGCGCCCCATGCCCTGACGCAGTTCCATATAAGCTTCAGGAACAAAATAATCCTTGAAGAAGTTCTTGTTGGTAGCCTTCATTTCGTTCGTGAGGCCAGCGACAAGTGGGTCTGTCGGGTTCGGGAACGGAAGCTTCGTAACGACGAGCAGTTTGAGCGCATCGCCCGGGAAATCAACACCTTCCCAAAGGCTTTGGCAACCGAGCAAGCAAGCCCCTCGTTCTTTACGGAACATAGCCACAAGCCCATCGAGCGAACCATCGACATGCTGGCAAAGCAAAAGCTTGTTACGTTCGGCAAAAGCGGGAGCAAGTACAGTCTGAGCCTTCATCATCGTAGCGACACTTGTAAAAAGCACCATCGTATTTTCTTCGATAGCAGGGAGCACTTGCAAAAGCGTATCGTTCAATGCATCGCCAAATTCTGGAGCAGAAGGTTTAGGCAAGAACTTCGCAATCATCACGGAGCGGCGCTCGTTTATATCAGATTGTTCTGTATAAATTCTCAAGAACGGCTGTTTTCCAGGCCTCAAGTTGTCCATGCTCATTTTCTGCAAGAAGTATGAGAGATCCGACTGCACAGAAAGCGTCGCCGATGTAAACGTCGCAGATTTGATCCACGGATAGAATTTTTCTTTCCAAACGCTACCAGAATGGAGCGGGAGCGCATGCAACTTGATAGTATGCGGATTGAACGGTTCTTCCATGAAGAATACCCAATCATTGCGACCCGCCTTTGTGACAAATTCAAAGTCCGAAATGAAGTGAGCAATTTCGGTCATGCGACCTTCGAGATCATTCGTAACCCCCTTGAGGGCGTCCATACCCGCAGTCGCGGCAACCAATTTTTCCGCTAAAGTACGAGCATTCGAATACTGTTCCAAGAACGTGGCCGGATCAGCCTCGAACTCCGCAAGAATGCTTTTCGTATAAGAAAAACCACTGCGTCCATTTTTTTGCTTTGAAAGCTTCTTGCCAATCTTCATGAAGAAGCGGTGCAAAGCCTTTTCGGATTCAGCCAACGCATCATTAAGTTTATCGCAAATTTCGTGCAGTTCCGGCTGTTCTGCCGGAATACGGCTTGCAATTTCTGCAATAAGGCCATCGCCACCGGCCTTGGAAGGCTCAAGCGTTTTCGCAATATTCCTGAATCCGAAGAACGAGATGGAGCGGCCAAACACCTGGTTGCTGATTTCGGGCAGTCGGTGCGCTTCGTCAAACACGATGTGTTCGTAAGACGGGAGCAAAGCAAAATCAAGCTGCAAGTCCGAAAGGAAGAGCGAATGATTCACAAGCACCATGTTCGCATTCATGGCCTTTCGCTTTGCAATGAGCGCTGGGCAGTTTTCGTGATGCGAATGGTTTTCGCCGTTGCAGCAAGAGGCACTGCACGAAAGCTTGGACCAAAGCACACGATTACGGCTTTGACTAAAGGAATTGCATTCGTTGATGTCGCCCGTTTCAGTAGTCAAGACCCACGGGATAAGCGCCATGAAGGAATCGCGTTCTTCGGCGGAAAGAAGCGTTTGCGGGTGCATCAGCAACTCTTCGAACTTGCGGAGGCAAAGATAGTTGTCGCGACCCTTCAAAATCGCCGGACGGAGTTCGCCATTGTAAATCTTTGCAATCTGCGGAATCGATTCTGTCCAGAGCTGTTCTTGCAAGGTGCGCGTCGCAGTACTGATGAGCACGCGTTCGCCCGTAATCGCCTTGTTCGCAGCAGTAATCAAATAAGCCAAAGTCTTTCCGGAACCCGTCGGAGCTTCAAGAACACAAAGGCCACCCTTGTACATGTTGCGTTCCATGACTGACGCAAAATCTTGCTGGTTGTGATGCGGTTTGTAGTTTTCTAAGACAAACGAAATAAAACCGCCTTCTTTAAAGAACTCGCTCACACGCGGTGCCTTGGACTTGGGCAAAGCTTCTAAAGCAGGAGCTGCAGACAACTTGTACTTCGGAGGAGCAAGCGTCTCGACGTTCGAAGTAAAAAGCGTCTCGTAGCTGGATCCTTTGGCCACTTTAGAAAGAGCATCGTAAATCCACGGATCCATCGAAGAAATCTTTTCGAGGGCCTTTACGAACAAGCGTCCACAAGCATCAGCATCGGGCAAAGCACGGTGGGCACGGCTACGTTCAATTTCGAGTTCCTGCACCAAAGTATCGAGGCGATGGTTCGGGACATTCTGGAACGCAATGCGGGAGAGTGTAAGCGAATCCCAAAACACATGGGAATCATAAGAAATGCCTACCTTGGCAAACGTCTGCTTCAAAAACTTGGAATCAAAGAGAGCGTTGTGAGCCACAACCGGGAGTTCCCCGATAAATGAACAAATCTGACCGGCAACCGTCGCAAAGTCCGGGGATTCCTCCAAATCAGTCTTGCTAATCCCCGTCAACGTTTCGATAAACGGTCGGAGTTCCGCAGAGGAGGGCTTCACCAAAAAATCAAGATTATCTTTCGGTTCGCCATTTTCAAAGCGAACAAGTGCAACCTCAATAATTTCGTCCTTTTCGAAATCGAGACCAGTCGTTTCCAAGTCAAGCGCCACAAATGCGGGAATCTTTTCCATCTTTTTCCATCCTTTAAGGCAATGCCGGCAAGTTCGGCATCAGTTGTTCTAAATCGTTCGCGCCACTCTTCAGTTTTAACGTGTCAAGCGGAGCTCTCCATGCAGAACCGTATTTGAAGGGATGTATAGATCCACCATTAGGCAAATCCTCCCCCTTGTCTGCATAATAATAGTCAATAATGTAACCTCCCTCAACAAGGTCATTAAAAGAAAAGACCCCATGAGCGGAACATTTTGCAATTTCAAACTTTCCAGTCTCTACAGACTTGAGACGAACAAATGCATCCATCTTTGCACCGGGGATTTTTCCCACAAGTGACGCAAGTTTCAGCTTGGAAATCGTCTCGAACTGGAGTTTGCGTTCGTACTTCGTCTGGATTACAGTATCGCGGACTCCATTGCTATCCGCCTTGGCTAACGTCGTATCGCGGTAGCCACGCAACAAACTGAACTTGGTATCCGTAGGCCACGGTTCTTTACGCAACACCACATAGCGAATCGGATCCAGCTTTTCGACAGTAACAGGAACCGTATCCTTATTTTCGACAAGGAAGAACATATCCTTCAAAGAATCCAGGACAGGCTTGTTATAAATCACGACCAGAGAATCGTCCGGGAACGCATTTTTGGATTTGCCTTTCACTTGCACTGTATAAATGGCCGGAGCCAGCGTATCGGCGGACATTTCCTTCCATTCGATTTCTGCGTAATTTCTTGCAGTATCCAAAGCACGAGAAAGCGAATCTTTCGCACTGTTACAAATAAATTTGTAAAGTATTTCATCTTTCGGTTTCGGGTCAAAGTAAAAACGTGGGACATTCGAAGTACCTAGATAGACAAGACGCGGAAAAAGCGTGTCGCCATCAGGCGAAGCGAGGTAGCAGTTAGACGTATCCGCAAAAGCAGAATCAAAAAATACATGACGTGTAAAATTCGCTTCGAGTACGTTTGCAAATGGTTGCGTTACGTTGTCCAGCTCCATCAAAGAAGTATCCTGGTCTGCAAGCGCAATCCACAACGTGTCTTGAACAGATTCATTCAGTTCCAAGTCCGAAACCCAGACTCCGGCGAGTTCCGAAGAAGGCTCGATTTTGTGATTGCCATTCCCATCGACAAAAGCGACAACGCGGTAACGCCCAGCTTTAAGCCCTGTAAGCGTAAAGTTTCCTATGCTATCTGCTGCCGTGAGGTAAAGCGGTTCCTCTTTCGTGAGCATCGGGAGTGAATCGAGCACATGCGAAACCGTATCACGGTACTTCTGCAAGTAGCGTTTCGATTCGCGTTCAGGCCCCATCAAATAAAGGCCCACGCTCGGATACGACTTTTTGCGGACAAGCGAATCCGGCACCATTACACGCCCGGAAAGCGTAAGCGAGTCGATGGTCGCACCCGTCGAGAAAACCACATGGAAGGGCTTTGCAAGCGCATTCCCGCGCAAGTCCTTGATGCCACCCGCAAAAGTGACCGTGTAAGTCGTCCCGGTATCAAGTTCCGCGCGCGAATAAACTTCAAGCGTTTTGCCGTGAACTTCGTGCCTCAATTTTTTTTCAATCGGAGGCGAAATGGAAATCGCTCCACGCGGAATCGAAGCGTTAATCCATTCGTCAAATTCCAGTTTCACATAAAGTTCGTTCGGATGGTTTGCAGTATTTGGCGCAGGAGCCACCGCAGCCACACGCGGCGGCAACTTGTCTTCAGGACCGCCCGTCGGAGCCACTTGCGTTGCGCAAGCGGCAATCATCAGGCACGACGCCAAGAAGTATGCAACCTTCGAAAACTTCATTTATTTAATCAAGTCGATAATTTTACCAATGCGGGTGTAACGGATGCGGAACGGAATACGCCACCAAGAGAACGGGTTTCCAAAAGAAAACTTCTGGTCGTCGTTATCAAAAGAGAAGTAGATGACAAAAGCCTTTGCACGAATGTTGCGCAGCGAAACAACGCCCCAATAGCGGCTGTCGGCAGAATTGTCGCGGTTATCGCCCATCATAAAGTATTGCGGATACTTCACAACGTAACGGTCGATTTTTTTAGACCCCAAGTACAAATTGCGCTGGATTTCAAAATGAGGTTTTGCAGAAGCAGCCTCCGACGCAACTGCCGAATCGTTAGGCTCTGGAACTGTAGCCGGAGCCACATTCAAACGATTCACATTGCCTTCAAGATCCTGAAGAATCGAACCTTCAAAAGAAACATAGCTTACAGGACGAGTCAAACCGCTATTTAAACCCGGATCATGCGGATCAAGCAACGGCAGAAAACCAATCTTTGCAAGTTCCCTAAAATAGCTGAACGGCATAGCACCAGATAACGTATCGCCAAGCGTAAGGCGTTGCTGAACCACCGTCTGGTTTTTCGCAAGCATCGCGTTCAGTATAATGCCACGATCGTTTTCGACCGGGAACCTGAAATCGGTAAACACGTAATTGTTGTTTTCACGACCATCACGCAATAGCGAAATATCAAGGCTCACGGAAGAATCCGGATTTTCTTGAGCGATAAGCGAACGCAACCACCAGAGCTTTATCATCGGAAGCGAATCGACGTACAACGTATCTCCCACGGAAGGTACGACAAATTCTTCGACTTCATCCCTCGGCGAAAGCGTGCGGACACTAGCCGTCCACTTTCCAAATGCGGGGAGCGAATCTTGACGCTTGCCGTTCAAATAAAGCTTGCCGCCATGCACGGCAACGGTATCGCCACTCACGGCGACGCAACGCTTGATGTAATCCTTCGGGCCATCAGCATAATGCACTAAATGCGGTTGGCCTTTTTCGGGAGCGTGATCCCAGTAGTAATTACCCAGCATCAGCGCATTGAACAAGTGCGTATAGCGCTTAGGATTGTTGTCGGGATACTCCGGCTCGCCCGGATAGCGGAAGATGACGACATCGCCATGTTTCGGTTCTGCGTACCCTGGGAACTTTTGGTTCGAGAAAGGTATCGGCGAACCATACGTAAACTTGAGGCCCAGCAAAAAGTCTCCCGTCTTGAGAGAATCCTCCATGGAACCGCTCGGAATCTGGAACGCCTGAATGACGTACTGGATTACGATTAACGCAAGAACAACGGGTATAATAACTTCGCGAGTAAATGATTTTAAAAAAGTCTTTGCAGATTTCTTTTGAGGTGATTGTTCCATCAAAACTCCAAATTACAAACTCTTTACGGTTTTTACAAAATTACGGCTCACGGTGACCTGCGTCCTGTTCTTGTCACGAAGCACGACACACAGGCGGCCCGCATCCGTCTTTCTAATTTCTGCGATGTAGTCTATCGCGACCAAATGAGCACGGTGGACACGTACAAACTGACGCGGGTCGAGGCGTTTTTCCAATTCCACAAGCGTTTGGTCAATAACGTACTGCGTGGTGGTGGTGTAAGCCGTCGTATATTTTTCTTCGCTCTGGAAACGGATGACTTCGTCCATGTTCACAAGCAAAGTGCGGTCGGGCATTTTCACTTGCAAACGCTGCATGTAAAGAGAACTTGAGCTCATCAATTCCTTGAACTTGTCCCATGAAAAATCCGCCGGAACACCCAGCCCACTTTCGTTAGGCATGCGTTTGCGGAGTTTCACCATCGTCGATGCTAGGCGTTCCGGGTCGATTGGCTTCAGGAGGTAATCAACCGTATCCTCTTCGTAGGCACGGAGCGCAAAGTTGTCGTAAGCGGTCGTGAAAACGATTAGCGGAATATCGTCTTCGTTGAGCGACTTCAAGACTTCGAATGCATCCATGTCGGGCATCTGGATGTCGAGGAAAACAACATCCGGGTCAAGTTCATGAATTTTGGCAATCGTCTGCGCACCAGATGACGCTTCACCCAGAATTTCAATTTCGCCAGAATAAGTTTCAAGCAAAGAACGCATGCGTACGCGTGCTAGAGGTTCGTCATCGGCAATCAAGGCTGTAAACATATTTCCTCGCTCACTTTTTTAATTTTTTATAAAAACGGACCATCACATACTTCATGCCACCGGCATCGCGATAAACGCTGCCCGATTTCATAAACGCCAAGTTCCCGACTTTGTCGCGCTTGAACATCCAATAAAGCATTCCTTGCGCCGTATCTTTCGACACAAGCATTTTCACAACGCTATCGGCATAAACGAACGAGCCACGGAGCGTATCAGTCCGTGCAGAATCCACAGACTGCACAGAATCCTTCAAAACAGTTTGAAGTACCTGAACACCGCCGTCCTTGAACAAATCCATATCTACAGCACGCAGCTTGCAATCATCGCACGGCAAACGTCCCGAATAAAAGCCAAAGACATCCGCAGGAATTTCTACGGGAGGTAAATCAGGAAGCCGCTCCGATTTTTCCTCGGAACACCCCCAAAAAAGACCGCAAAGTAAAGCGGCTAGCACATAGGCGTACTTCATGTGCAAAATCTAAAAAATTTCAAAAAAGACAAACGGATGTCGAATTTAAAAACCGGCGGAATAGACCAGTCTAAAGCCTAGAGTCGCCTTACTATCGGCAGGAGCAAGCTTTTCGCGTTCCTTCGGAGCCAGTGCGGATACCTTGTCCGACCAACCGCCGCCGCGAACAATGCGGTACGTCCCCCTTGCAGGCCCCACATAAATGCTATCGCTTAGCGTTTTGGGATATTCATCGTACCAGTCGTTCACCCATTCAGCAACGTTTCCCGCCATGTCGTAAAGACCATAAGCATTAGGCAATTTATTTGCCACCGTGTCAGGCCCTACAGTTTGTCCATAATACGCATAATTCGCCGCAACGTCCGTATCCCAATAATAGGTCGTATTCGTGCCGCCGCGAGCTGCGACTTCCCATTCGTTTTCTGTCGGGAGCCTAATCGCATTCGCAGAATAGTCAATGGTCAAATCCACCAAAGTAAAATCACCCGCAATGGATTTATAGACGTAAGCGGTATCAAGTCCAGTCAACTTCGAAATAGCGTTGCAAAAAAGCGCCGCACGGAACCAGTTCACATTGGAAACAGCACGGTCATCACCTTCTTTGTACTGTTTCGGCAAATCCTTCATAATTAGTTTGTAAACTTTCTGCGTCACTTCGGTCGTTGCCATCATGAATGTATTTACTTTAAAATAATTGATGCCACGCGGAATAGACGCACTAGGAATCCGCACCCATTCGAACATGTTAAAGAACGTTGTATCGACATCCATAGAATCCGCACTCGACGAAGAGTTTTCATCAAGATTCGAGTCAGAACTTGAAACAGAATCGGGGTTTGTCGCTTGTCCCCTATTCTTTTGAGAAATATCTTCCCCCACAATGGGGTCGCCACTTGCGGTACATGCGCCAAGCAAAGCAAGCATCAAAAGTAAAAGCGAGAATAACGCCAACGATAAATAAGTGAACTTTATTTTGTTCTGACGCATAACTCGCCTCCTTTTTGAACGGTTAACGGACTACGCCCACGCGGTAAAGTTTCTGCTTTGTCTTGCCGCTTTCGAACTTGACTTTCAAGCGCGCCGTATAAACGTCACTGCCCAAATCACGCAAGTCGAGATTGGCTTGATTCATGCCGGCAACGCCATCCGGGATGTTCGTCTTGAACACGCAAAGTCCCGTGATATCGTAAAGTTCGAGCTTGATAGACTCCGGCTTTGCGCCGAGTTCCATGCGCACTTTCGCATCGCCGCCGCGAACCGGGTTCGGGTAAATGAAGAAGTCCGAAATTTCGTCTTTCGCTTTTGCAGTTTCGACATCGCCAAGCTTGGATGCATCGAAGAATCCGGTGCGTTCGTTACCACCTGCAGGGAGTGCCCATGCAGCGGCTGCTTTTTCAGCACCATTCGCGGCCTTGTCCAAGCGGAACGCCGACACGCTGTTCCTGTGGAACGCATAAAGCTCCGGCCCCTTGGAATCCTTGACTGCATCCGTCACGTAAATGCTCATCGGAACGACCTGTTCGAGCGAATCTATCAGTTCGAAACTGCCCGCCGCAAGCGGGAAACGTTCCGAAACGCGCTTGCCCTTGCCAGTGTAAGCATAAACTAATCCATCGTTGGACGGCACGAGAATTTCGGGCAAATTATCCTTATCGCCATTCACATCGATAATCAACGGGTCACTGTGGAATCCGACGATCGGCGCTCCGCGATTAATCGTCACCGGGAATCCGTCTATCGGCACGCCAAAACGGTCAAGCACATAAACGAGGTTATCTCCAAGGAATACGATTTCCGGATATGCATCGCCATTCACATCGCCAAATGCAATTCCTGAATTTTCGTCATCAAGTCCGCTCGTTCCAGCAGCACCACGCTTGTATTCACGGGTCCATTTCGCCTTCACCTCGCCACCTTCGGCAAGCTTGACACTTGCAACCGTGCCACGGCTGCCGAGCACAACGGCATCGACAGTTCCATCGCGGTCCAAATCCGTACAGGCCACGCGGAACTTTTCGTGCTTGGTCGCAGACACTTGTGCGTACCCCGCCTTAAGCTTGCTAAAGCTTGGCTTTGCATCCGCCTTGTTTTCAAGCGAGAACTTGCGCATAAAAATTTTGCCATCTTCGCCAACGACAACACTAAAATATTCCTTGCCATCTACCTTGCAAAGAGCCATGTCCTGCGGGTAACGAATATCTCCGGTCGAGACAAACGAGCGAGTCATTTCATCTGACAAATTCACCACCCAGAATCCAGAATCCGAAGCAAAGAACAAGTGCGAATTTGCGATAATCGGGCCAGCCATAACCTCACCCGCAGCAGGAACCCCCGCCGCTTTTTTCTGCAAATCCATGACATCCTGCATCGGTACACCGGCACTCAAAGCTGTACGCACCAAATAATTTTCATGCAAAGAATAAACGCGATCGCCATCTCCGGCAATGCCAACGAGCTTTCCGAAATTCTGCCCCACGCGGTATAGCGGAATTTCGTGTTTTACATCGTCACGCGTCAAGGCGTTCAGCACAACAGAAGTATCCGAAGCAAAGAGCGTATCGCCAAGGGCGTTCATCGCCTGGAGCGTTCCATCTTCGGAGGCAAACACGATTGCCTTGCCCGTCTCGTCATCTTCGTAATTGACGAACACAGCACCGCGTACCGCATTCGCAAGCCCGACGTTCTTCGGGAACTTGGAATTCTCGATGCTTCCGTCATCGACGCTAATCGTCACTCGAATCACCGGAGCCGCAAAGTTCACGACGCTATCGCCCATGAACGCATTTGCGGTCTTTTCAATGCGGGCATTTTTCGGAATTTCCACGGAGATTTTGAGGCCAGTATAACCGCCCTGCATTGTCGCCGTATTCGCATAACCCGTGGGCTTAATCGTCTTGACCGTATCAAATTTTTTGTCTTTAGCATAACGCAAATGCGGAAGCAAATCCGTGCCGCTGCCGTAATCATAGGAGTCTTCGCCAATTGCATTCTTGAACGTCTTGCCAATGCTCAGCACCTCGTCCGATTCCACAAGAGCAAGCCCGAACTGGTGGTCGCGATACTGATCGCCGCCCCATTGGTTCGCAAAACCATATTTCAAGGATTCACGCAAATACCAGTCATTGACCTTCCACACGGCAATGCCGCTTGCCGGGAGACCCGCATCAAAGCTGCTCACGCCAAGCACAAGTCCCTTCGCCTTCTTTTTGTTACGATCGCACTTGCCGTTGTTACAAATGGAATCCAAAAATACCGTACTCAAACTATCGACAAGAATCTCACGAGTATCTGTCGTATCGTCGTTCTGCTTGGCTTCGCCGAGATACACCTCCACCATTCCGTCCTTTTTCCAGGAACGCTGGCGGTTTTCGATAAGGATATATTCACTCCCGCTCAAAGCGACCTTCACGATTTCCGTACCGAGACCGCTACCCGCAGCAGCGATATCCACCGTCACCGGATGACCCGCCGTAGGCCGTACTTCCTTGACGCTGGACCACCCCATGTAAATGCGTTCCCACGCCGCAGGCAGCACCGGGAAGAACCCGTTCCCCGCATTGTAGCCCGCAAAGTCCATCATGTCGAAATAGCCGAGGCGAGAAATTCCCTTCGCCACATCGTACGTGTTGGGCATTCCTAGTTCACGCCCGATCTGGTTCACGATAATTCCGTTGATACCCCAGTTGAGGCCATCTTGCGAAGCCGTTTCGCTCACCACCATAACCGACTTGAGCGTATCAATTGCAGAACCTTTCAACAAAAGGCCATTGTTCAAGGAATCCTCCGCAATCACGACTCCCGAAAGCGAATCACCCCAGACCCAATCTTCTCTCGAAAGATAGATGTCCAAAAAATCGCCCGGCGTGTTCGCGCCCTTCGTCCCCATGCTTCCGCCATCCAAAAGGCGGCTTGCACCGGCATGGGCTATCATGAACGCACGCTTGGTTTTGGGATTTTTAGAAAGCGGAATTTTAAACGGAGAATTCTCGGACTTATGGGCCGCCATCACCGCATCATAGACAAAACGCACGTAATCGCGACTGCGCGCCTCGTCGTAGGCGGCAGCCTTTTCACCTTTCATCTTTTGCGTGCGGTTGTAGTCGATCATCGGCTTGTCTATTTCGAAAACCGTGGGGATAATGCTATCCTTGACGAAAAGTTCGCCGCCGCTTGCAGCTTTGTAATAAGCATTCGCAAAGGCAAGATGCTTTCTCCAATAATGAATACTCTTGCGGCTCCCCGACGGATCCAGATTATACGTCGCCGTATCCGAGTCAAAAAGCCCAGTACCCGTCGTGAGCGAATTATCACTCGGCTTTTCTTCCTTAAACTGCACACGCAATACAAACACTTCGAGCGTATCCACGGCATGCGCCAAAGACGCTAAAGAGAACACGCCTAAAAACAATGCGAAAAACTTGGCATTCAACTTCATGGTTATAATTTATAAAATAGACGAAAGACGAAAGACGAAAGACGAAAGAATTGTGGTTAGTAAACAGTGGTTGGTGGCTAGGAATTAGACAAGAGGCGACAACTTCATAAGGAGAGCGTCGCGGCAAAACACGCTTGGGCATGACCGAGGCCAGCATTTGGCTCCTGATCGAAGTGAAGGTTCAAGTAAGAAAGTGAAAGCGGTTAGTAAACAGTGGTTGGTGGTTAGTGGTTAGGAAAGTGATGAGGCATGAGCTGTAAGAGGATGTCATCCTGGAGCCGAAGGCGATAGGATCCATTGATATTGGACATTTCGTACCTATAAAATTAAAAAATCAGCACTTTTATAGGTACACTTTTTCATTTTTGCGTACAAGCTAAGCACGAAAATACCTATAAAAACGATTTTTCACGTTGTTTATAGGTACATAAATCCATAGAATCCGCTTTATAAAATAGAAAACACCCCGTTTTGAACCTTTTTGTACCTATAAAAATGCATAAAACAACAATTTATAGGTACAAACTTTAAAATTGTCTAAAATTTCGACCAAAAATTATCGCTCATTCCGCTTTTTTGGCCGGTTTTATCTTTGCAGTCATGTAGCTGAGCACGAGGTTCTGCCAAACAACGTAGCAAGTCGGGGCGAGAGCGACCACCGGGCCTGCGTAAAGGCTAGAAACCCAAATCACGAGTGTCGTGTTCTTTTGTCCCATGCTCTGCGAGCCTTCGATGGGACGGCGGCCACGTTCGCACACCCAGCCGAGCCAGAACTGCAAAAGGCAAAGCACAAGCGATACCGCAGCCATGAGCGGAAGCTTTCCGCTATTCCACAAGTCGGCAAAGCCCATCTCGCGGATGTCAAAGCTTGCTTTGGACAAGATAATGAACACCGAGAACGTCCACACGAACATCGTATATTTCTGATACTTTGCGGCACGGTCGGCAAGTTCCGGATAAAAGTTGCGCAGCCCAAATGCAAACGCCAAGGGAATGCTGATAATCGGCTGGATGGTGTTGAAAATCTTCATCGCGATTTCAGAGAGGTCCGCCTCGGCGCCGGTCAAATAGCCAAAGACAATTGGGATGCTAAAGCAGGCAATCAGATTTCCGCTGAGAAAAATCTTGAGCGCCAAGGACGCACTGCCGCCAAGCATTTTCGCCATCGCAGGTGCAGCATTCGCGGGCGGGCAAAGCGCAATAATCGCCCCACCCAAAAGCACTTCACGCGGCAAGTGAAAAAGTTCCACAATGCCCCAAAGGGCTGCGATGATAACGAGGCTTGCGATAAACGCACGAGCTTCAATCTTGAACGTGTAACCATGCGTCTGCGGCGGGATTTTCGTCACGAACGTAAGGAACATCATGATGCCGATAGTGAACGGCAAGAGCGGCGACAGAAAGTGCGCCTGAGGAATGAGAATGCCCGCAAGGATTGCAACAGGCATGAGAATCGCACGTAAATTTCCCATAGTCTTTTTTCCGAGGCCAAAGATAGTAAAAAGGCAGAGCCGCAACAAGGCGAGGACAAGTGAACTTTTTAACGCAGAACACTCACATTATTCATTCTGCTTTTCTACAATGCGCCTTGCCTTTTCCAGAATTTCTTTAGAAACTCCAAGCGACTCGAATACCTTGAAATTTTCCGCACGTTCCAGCTCACGACCCTGTTCAAGGCCGTCTTTCTTTGCATCAATGAGCATTGCTTCGATGTCGTCCATTTCGTGCGAGTAGTTGAATGTCATCATTTCTGCCTGCCTGTTCAAAAGTTCTTGACTTGCGTTCACGGCCAGCAAATTGTTGATGGGAAAAAACTACTTACGATTCGCTTCTCGACTTTTGAGCGCTGCCAACCTCGTCTGAACTTCAGCAATTTGATTGGCAGAAACACCTACATCACGCAGAACACCGAAGACATCATCATGCCCCAGTTCTCGACCATCGTTCCTTGCATCAATGAGCATTGCTTCAATATCATCCATTTCGTGCGAGTAGTTGAATGTCATCATTTCCGCCTGCCTGTTCAAAAGGTCCTGACTTGCGTTCACGACCAGCAAATTGTTGATGGCCTTACTAAAAATCGGGTCATCGGTCTGCGGCATCGTCGGAACTCCAAGCGCTATCAGATGAAGCCAAAAGGATTCTCGCGTATCGATAGCCGGGTGGTCCTTGACGAACTTAGGCAAGTCTATAATAAGATACTTTATTTTTTCAGAAACAGGTAGGGCCACCTTTTTCTTCAAGTCATTGCCGCTGTAAACCGCCCAATAATCGCGGTAATCGTCATGTTCGGGGCCGTCCGGACGCGGCCTGAAATTACAAATCCACACGGACATCAGTTCCGGGAGTTCGTAACGGCGGCGGATAACCGCGTTGTCCTTGAGTTTTTCCTTCTCGCGGGCAATCTCGAAAATACGCTTGCTATGGATAACGTGATATGCGTTGTAGATAAGAGTCCTTTCGACAAAGAACGCATGCCGAGCACGTTGCAGTTCAAGATCCGTATAGCGGCGGTCTGCCGTAGAGACGTGGGCGTCAAAGAAGAACGTCTTGTTTTCAGGGTAAAACACGTCGATGGGCTGTTCAAATGCCGTCGCGAGGTCAACCACTTTACGTTTTCCATCCAAATGAAGAATGCTGTTGATAAAATCCGCCATGACATCTGGCTGTTCGAGCATCTTGCGAAATGCAGGACCATAACCGGGATGCAAATATTTCGCCCCTTTAAGACATTCGGGAATTATGATATTCACGTTTTCCATATTGCGCAAAACTCCGAGAAACAAAAAAAACATTTGACAATTGTCAAATGCATCTTGGAATCCGCACTGTTCGGAACCGCAAGAGGAAATGTAGCTAACACCCCATTTTTGGCAAGGGCAAGAATGTAAAACATTTGTAAAGACAATAAACCAATTGCGTTAATTAAAAATTTATATACAAAAAAAGCCCCGAATATCTCACCGGAGCCGAGGCAACACCAACGGAGATTAGAACATGCGTTCTATCTACTCTATCGAACAATCGTGATGAATTGTAAAGAGGATATTGAAAATATCTGAGCAGCCCCCTTGGGCTGCGTAGGCAGACACTGCGACGTAAGGCGAGTGAAGCGGGACCGCTCGCAGGCCCATTGTACAAGTACCAAACCAGTCGCTCGAAAATAGAAATGTAAACATTTCTGCTTTACTCGCTTATAGGTTTGTTCCGAGCCGACAAGCAGGCAGCCGCAGGCTGCCATCTCTCTTGCGAGAGAAGTGCTCTTCAGGGAGCGATTGATAACGCCGCTATTGATAACTTCGTTGAGTCTTTATATCCTCAGTATATATAAAAAATTCCCGCACGAGGCGGGAATGACAAACGCTTATGCAGTAGCGGCACACTATCGCAATGAAGTTATACAATCACTTCATCGGCCTAGCAACGAAGCTATGCGAAGTTTACAATTCGATGATGCGGTCGTTCTGCAAGAGCTGTTCGAAAGTCTGGCGTTCACGGATGAGCTTGATTTCGCCATTTGTAAACATCGTTTCGGCGGCATAGCGACGGCTGTTGTAGTTGCTGCTCATGGCGGCACCGTAAGCACCGGCATCATGGAGAATCAAGAGGTCGCCGACCTTTGCCTTCGGGAGCTTGCGGGTCACCACAAAGCCGCCTTCTTCCTGCGTGAACACGTCACCGGATTCGCATAGCGGGCCTGCGACAACGGCATCAACAGTCTCGTTCAACTCACGACCGTCGCGGGCGACGATAGAAATGCCATGGTAGCTGCCGTAGAAGCTCGGACGCACGAGATCAGTAAAGCCAGCGTCGAGCAAGTAGAACAAATTATCACCCTGCTTCTTCACTGCACGGATTTCGGCAACGAGGTAACCGCTTTCCGCAACAAGGTAACGACCCGGTTCCACTTCGAGGTGCACGTCGTGACCAATGCTCTGCTGAATCTTTTTGCGAGCATCGTCCCAAAGCTTATAGTAAGCGTTCACGTCAATGCGGTTGCCCTTTTCTTCTTCGTGATACGGAATCGGGAGGCCACCACCAGCGCTAATCGTGCGGAGGTGAGAACCCAAGCGGCGGCTAGCATCGACCATGGCGTCGCAAACCTGAGCCAAGTGTTCGAAGTCCGTACCGGAACCGATGTGCATGTGAAGCCCCGTAATCCACATGCCGTTTGCTTGAGCAAGCTTGATGCAATCCTTAATCTGTTCGTGCCAAATGCCGTGCTTGCTGAGATCGCCACCGGTGTTCGTCTTGCGGGAGTGGCCATGGCCAAAGCCCGGGTTCACGCGGATGGTAAGTTCAGACTTCACGCCGAAATCAGCAAGCTGCTGAATCATGTCCGGAGAGCCGACGTTCACGGCGATGTCGTACTTTTTCACGAGTTCGAGAGCGTCGCGGTCGAAGATGTCTGCCGTATAGACGATTTCTGGAACCTTGCCTTTCTGCTGTCCGCCCTTGAAACCGGCCTTGAGGGCACGCACAATTTCGCCAGCGGAGACCGCATCGACTGCACAGCCGAGCTTGCGGATAAGCGAAACCACGGAAAGGTTCGGGCATGCTTTTTGGGCAAAGCGCACAGTGTCAAAAACCTGCACGTCCTTTACAGCACGTTCAATTGTCGCACGGTCATAAATCCAAAGCGGGGTGCCGTATTCACTGGCCGCTTTCAAAAGCACAGAATCAGGGATAGAATATTTCATGATGCCTAATTTAGTAATTTAGTAGGTATAATATAGAGACGACAAATGCGAGAACCGAGCGTCGCAGCCATGGTTGACACGTTGCTTCCGCAACTTCAGCTCAACCATATATACGAAACTTAGAACATCTGTTCTCTAGTTGAGTTATCCTCTATGAGGAAAAATGCAAGCATTTTTTGCGGCGTTCGATTTGTATGCTTTTGCATGGATATAACCGAGGTAAGCATTTGGAACTTGAGCTATACGAAACTTGGCAATTTATTGACTTAGTTGAGTTATCCTCAGTGGAGAAAAGCGAATGTTCAAATGCGGAAGGCGTGAGAAAAAAGAAGCAAATGTATAAAACCGCTTTTACAAAAAATGAAAAACGCCGGTGGATAAACCAGCGTATTCTTCAAGAAATACTACAACAGCTTTATCTTCTTTTCGCATCAAGCTCATTTGCCAAAACCCATCCTGCGGCTTCCAACATTGTAACAGATACCGCCGGTGCAACAATAGATCCTAAAATAGGAATAAACTTGGACAATTCCTTCGCTACAGTTTTTAGAGGCTGCTTCAACATCGTAGATTTGATAGCCGAAACAGCCATACCTTTTGCTACATTTTCTGGAATACTCGCATTAAATACAGCGCTTAACGCCATACACATCGTCGTCATGGTAACGATATCGACAGCCACACCTAAGCCAGGCACAGGTACGGCATTCCCACCAGCAGCAGCTACAGCATGAGCATGAATAATTGCATGGCACTTGCTATTTTCTTCATCAGTCATCTTATTCTCCTTATTTATACGGCCTACACTAAGCCGATTACAAGTTAAACGCAAACAAAGTCAAGAGTTTTTTGAATAACCGCTTTTTAAACAACGGAACAGTCTATTTTACACCACAAAATATAGACTGCGATAAAAGCGAAATCAAGTTTTTCCGAAGTTCCGCTTTTTGGAACTTGAAATTAATTTATCAAGCTCAAAATCTGGCTCCGTTTTTAACGTTACTTTATTGTGATACATACTAAAACGACAAAACCGACTTCTTAGTATGTAAAAATCGAACGAAAATCACCTCAAAACGCATTAAAATGGGCGTTGTTGACATTATTTATGCAAAAATCGTTCAAATACAGCCTTTTTCCGGCAAAAATTACATACTAAATGAGGCAAAAACGCTTTTAGTATGTAAGCATACAACATAATCGAGTTTTGAAACGCGAGTTTTCACCGCCAATGCATAAAAAAATAGCACAAAGCAAAACTATGCAGAAACACAAGCGTAGGCAAGACAAGGTACGGCAAGCTACACAAAAAACCCCGGGTCTTTCGACTCGGGGCTTTTCAGCGGGAAGAGCGAGATTCGAACTCGCGATAGGATTAAGTCCTATACGTCCTTAGCAGGGACGCGCCTTCGGCCAGCTCGGCCATCTTCCCATCTTGGGGACACTAATTTTAACAAAATTTTAGAAAAATTTCAAGGGGTAACTGGCAAAAACTTTAATTTTCCACAAAAAAAGCTCCATTTTTGTGCGAAACCGGACTTTCCACAAGACACTCCGCCAAAACTTTTGTATCTTGTAAGTCGTTAATAGACAACACTTTACAAAGAAAATGAACAAATTCGTCAAAATCATTGTCGCCATTATCCTCGTAGCCTTAATTTGCTGCATTCCCCTTTATATTGTCGTATTCAAGATTCTCCCGGAACGCGACCCGGACAACCAATTCAACCGTGCCAACATCTTGCAGGTTCTTTCGGGCGAAACCCGCGTGTTCTACGATGACGGCGAAAACTTGCTAGGCGCATTTTTCGATGCGAACCACCGCGTCTATGTCCCTTACGGCGACATTCCAGTCAACTTGGTCAACGCCCTTATCGCCGCCGAAGACTCGCGCTACTGGACGCACAACGGCTACGACCTCAAGGGGTTCTTGCGAGCCATGGTCAATAACGTGAGGTCCGGCCGCATCACGCAAGGCGGCTCCTCGCTCACGCAGCAGACGGTCAAGAACATTTTCGGTCGCGAAGAACGCAGCGTCAAGGAAAAGCTCAAGGAATTCTTGAACGCGCTGCGCATGGAGAAGCACTTTTCCAAGGAAGACATTCTGGAATTTTACCTGAACCAGTTCCACGTTTCGGGCACGGGCAAGGGCGTCGCCATCGCGGCACAGTACTTCTTCAACAAGGAACTCAAGGACTTGACGCTTGCCGAATGTGCTTTTATCGCAGGCTCCGTCAAAGGGCCGTTCAACTACGACCCGTTCATCCAGCGCACCGAAGAGCGTAGGCAAATGGCAATCGCACGCGGCGAAGAAAGACTCCGGTACGTGCTCAGTCGCATGGTCGAAGAAGGCTACATCGAGCAAGCCGACATGGTCAAGGCGACCTCAAAACCATTGGAATTCAACCATGGCAATTTCCGCTTCACGATGAGCACGACGCTTGAACGCCTGGAAGAACGCCTCGACAGCGACTACTTCCACGATCTTTTCAAAGAAGAAGGCATCGAAGACTGGCGCAAGGCTCAGCTCGAAATCACGACAACGTTGAACGCCAAGTCGCAAGACGCGGCCAAGCGAGCATTGCAGACAAACATCAGCAACTTGCAGCTGCAACTGGGCGGTTTCGTGCTCCCCAAGGCCCAATTTGCAAACCGTGCGCGCAATGCACGCAAGGGCGACTACCTGTACGGAGCCGTCGATAGCGTATTTTTCGATACGACCGGCAGATTGCAGTCGCTCAAGCTGAACTTCGGACAACTGAAAGGCATCGTTACAGAACAAGCGGTCAACGACTTTGCGAAACTCGCGGGCGGCGATGTGAACAAGATTCTCGCCACCCAGCTCAAGCCGGGAGCCATCCTCCTCGTGAGCATCATCGACGAAACCCCGATTGACGGTTACGCCCCGTGCAAAATCGAAACGGAACCGGTACTGCAAGGAGCTCTCATCGCCATCCGGAACGGCAAGGTGCTCGCAAGCCAGGGCGGGTTCCACAACACGGGATTTGACCGTAGCTTCAAGGCGCTCCGCCAGCTCGGTTCCAGCTGGAAGCCGCTCCTTTACGCACTCGCGCTGAAATACCATTGGAATTATCTCGACAACCTCGAAAACGAATTCAACGCGTTCCAGTACGGCAACCAGTTCTACTTCCCACGCCCCGACCACAAGAACAAGGGCGACGTGGTGAGTATCGCATGGGCGGCGACTCGTTCCGAAAACATCGCAAGCGTCTGGCTGCTGGAGCATCTTTTGGACAAGCTATCCGACAAGGAATTCGAAGATGTCGCCCGCGAAAACGGATTTGCACGTGAACCGGGCGAAGAACGCATCCGGTTCATCGAACGTCTGCGCGATAAGTCGGGACTCATGATAAAAGAAGATGTCAAGCGTGAAATCGAATTCACGAAGGCCCGCGACGCGCTTGTCGAACGCTACATGAACGACGGCAAAGTTTTGCAAGCCCGTGCCGTGCAAAACCTGCGTTACGGAACGTTCAACGACATCGGCTTAAAACAAGCTAAACGCGATGCCAAGATGACGAAGTACGTCAACCACAACTTCAAGCGTTACTCCGAAATTTGGCGTGCCCGCGAAATCCAGGAACTCGACCCGGATGAATCCGCAAACTTGCTCCCGCTCGATTCCGTAAAGCTTGCAGACAACTTCTCGCTTGCAGATTTCAAACGTTTGAACGCGATGATCGAACCTGTCGATAGCGACGCTGATTATTACGACATGGCCCACTTGCGTTATTGGCCGGATTACCGCCGTGCGCTTTCGATGGCGGAATACGCACGATTCGCACACGAAATCGGCATCCACCAGAAATTGCAGAAAGTGTTCAGTATGCCGCTCGGCGTGAACGACATTACGCTTGCCGAAATCAGCACCGCCTACCAGACAATCCTCACCGGAAAAGTTTTCAAGTGCAAGGATGCCGACTGGTCGGAGCCCTGCTTTATCAAGGAAATCAGGAACCGCGACGGACGCGTCATCTTCAGGAACAAGATGGAATCCAAGACGGTGCTCGACGATACCGTAACGACGCAGATGGGAGTCATGTTACGCTCCGTGTTCACGAACGGTACGGCCCACAGCCAGCTCTCGGCGCTCAGCGTCAAGAACCCCGAAGGTGCAAGCAAGCTCCGCTTCCCGGTGATGGGCAAGACGGGTACGACAAACGATTACAGGAACGTGGCATTCTTGGGTGCGCTCCCGACGTACGTGAAAGAAAAGAACGGCGTTGCGTTGGATAGCGTCGTAGCCATCGGAAGCTATGTAGGTTTTGACGACAACAAGCCCTTGAAATCGGGACGCACGCGTATTGCAGGCGCTTCGGGCGGTCTCCCGCAATGGGCTGAATTTGCAAAGGAAGAAATTGAAATTCTCGGACTCCCGAAGCAAATCGACTTCCTTGACATTTCGATGATTGCGACAGGCGAAGTGCCGCTGATGCTGACAAACGAACGCGGTGAATTGACTGTCGATCCGTTGACTGGCGAAGCCCTGCTCCACGGCGAAAAAGGCCGTCCGTTGCCGTGGCTCGACGTTCCAGGATTCACGCCGCCGCAAGTCCAGAAGATTGCCGCAGAAACGATTGCGAAATCGGGCATAGTCGTAAGCTTGCCGATGCCGCAGACCGCAACGAAGCCGGACTCCGCGCAAACAAACGCAACGGGTTCCGCGACGCAGGCGGGTACAGCTCCGCAAACGACGCAAGCGCAGGCGATTCCGGCTGATGCAAGGCCCGTTTCCGAAGTGATGAAGGCCGATTCTGCAAAACGTGCCGCCGAAGCCGCGAAGAACGCCACAGGAACGCAGCCCGCCGCTGGAACCGCACCGCAGCAGGGAACGGCAACATCAACCGCAACCGCGGCAAGCACACCGGCCCCACAAACCGCAAAGCCCGTCGTTCAGCCGCCAAAACCGCAAGCTGCCATGCCCAAGGACGACGACTGGGATTTGCCTGAAAACTTCAACAGCCAGAACGCATTCGTGCCTATCGAAGCAGACGCAGATTAGACGAAATATTTTTTATTGTCACCCCGGCCACTGTGCCGGGGTCAGTTTTTATGAGAACTCACTTTTATCGTTTACTATAGAACTAGGGATAAAACACTGCACAGTCCAGCCCGCCTTACTTCGACACAGCTCAGCACAGGTCGCGGGATGACAGTAAAAAGTTCCGTGTAAGTCGGCCCCGGAATGAATCCGGGGTGACATCCTGGCGGCAAAACCGCGTTTTTTCCTACCCCCTACAACATATAACCTAAAACCTAATTTGCCGGGGTGACATATGAGAATATGAAGGGAGCAGTATCCTCTTTTTTGGAATATTGTTTTGTGGATAATATGCAATTTTTTCCTTATACCAAAGTATATTACAGAGAATAAGGAGAAAATTATATGGCTACTAGTAAAAATATCATTTTAGCCTTTTTATTGGTATGCGCACTGTCCGGCAATGTTTTTGCACAAATGATACCACCTCCATGGTATGAAACCGAGACCGTCAAAAAGAATAGTTTGGAAAAAACAACGAACGATCCCCAAAATTCCAATACGGAGTTCAATAATGGAAAGTCCACTGTAGTAATTGACAGTATTGCAATTTACTATAAAATGATCAATCTAGAACATGCTGAAGCGAAATACACAGCTAATGCAGTCGGCATGGTTGGAGGAGGGCTCCTAACCGCATTAGGGATTGCTTGCATAATTTCAGCAAATAACACAGAAAAAAGTTATGATAATTCAAAAAGCAAATTTGAAAATGATTTAAGTAACTCCATAGCCTCTAGTACAAAAAAAATCGCAGCTATCGCAGGTGTTATTTTCATTTTAGGCGGACTACCCATTTTCATTTACAACTTAAATACATATAGTGATCGAAAAAAACACGCCGAATACCGCGACACGTTAAAGAAAAGTCTAGAGCGTTACATAGCCAAAAAGAAATCAGCACAACTAATAATTGCTCCCACCATAAACTTAGCGAATGCGGGCGGAGGCGGCATCAATGCGGTACTCCAATTCTAGCCGCCATTTACCAAACACGACCCCTTTAAAAATTGCTATCTTTCACTCCGGTAATTAAAGATTTTTCGGAGCGTTTCATGTCAAAATCAACTGTTCTTGTCCAGGCTACAACATTTGCCGCAGCATTTTCGCTCACTGCGTGCATCGCCTATCAATGTCCTTCACCAGACACTGCCCCCGCAGAAAAAACGCAAACGCCTATCATTTTAGGGCAAGACACGGTCCATGCCGCAGAAACGCAAATCGGAAACCACACCGAAATGCAAGTCGTCACTGGCGACAGCGCAACGCAAATCCTTGACCAGTTCAAGCTCACAACTCCCGACCAGCCCCAGAATGTAACGCCGACGGTTCTCGTACAAACTAGAGTCGATACGGTCTTGATGATGCTCCCGCCGTGCGACAAGACGCATTTTTCGCATTGCACTCTTGAAACGACGATGGACCCGTACAAGGCGTTCCCAGCTCTCGCCAATTACGTCTTTAGCTATGCCGACACGCTCAACAGAGCGGGCCAAAGCGATTCCGCTTCCGTTATCCTGAACAGTTTTTCTTCGATGGCTCCGATGTGGGAAAAGTGGCAGGCCCAATCGGACACGTTGCGCGACGCATTCGGTAAACGCCGCGAAGAAAAGGCAAAAGAGTTCGAATCCATGGCCCTCCAGATTCAAAACATGAACCGAGTGCAAGCATCGTACAGCATGGTCGCCGAAGCCGCCGACAGCTTGATTTCGCAACTTGCGCCGGGCGATTCGCTTGCCAACTGGGCCAAGGGCCAAAAGCAAATCGCTTATACGAACACGCTCAAAAAAGCGACGAAGGAATTTGATGCCATCAAGACGCTCGCCGACGAAAAAGCACAATTCGCCGAAGCCCGCAAGCAGACCGAAGAATTTCGCATCCGCTACCGCGATTTCGAAGATACGCTCCACGTAAAAGAGTTCCTCAGCCACGTCGATGAACTCGAAAAGGCGACGGATTCCGAAACCGCCAAAATGTGGGAAAAGAACGACCCGCAAGCAGCGCTAGCCAAAGCAGACACGCTTATCGCCACCGAAAAATTCGACAAGGCAAAGGATTTGCTGAACAAGCTCAAATCGAGCAAGCTCCGCAAAGAAGCAAACGAAAAGTACATCGTCCTCGCCGACGCTTACTGCAACAAGCAACGCAAAGCCACATCGCAATTTTTCGCAAAATCGCAAAAACAGACCGACGAAACGAAGAAAAAGAAATTGCTGAACGACGCTATCGCAGCCCTTGACAAGTGCCTTGCAGAATACCCGGAAACAACGCAAAAAGAAAAAGTCGAAAGCAACAAGAAGTTCATCGAAAAGGAACTCGGCAAGTGACCGACTGGTGGAATTACGCCCAGTACCCGGCATTTTTCATCCTGGGCGCAGTCGTAAGCCTCATCAACAGCATTGCCGGAGGCGGCTCCACGCTGAGCCTGCCTATCATGATTTTTCTCGGGCTCCCTGCGACAGTCGCAAACGGCACGAACCGTATCGGGCTTATCATCGGAAATTTCAGCAGCGCCATCAACCTCGCTAGGCACGGCTACTTGAACAAAAAAATATTCTTGCAGCTCATCGCCCCCACATTTTTTGGAGCCCTTATCGGGGCATGTTTCTTAGTCCGCATCGGAGACAAGCTCTTTCAAGCGATTCTCGCGGTCGTCATTTGCCTTGTCGTCGTGATGAGCAACTTGCGCAAAGACATTCTCGGCAAGCCTCCAGAGATTCCACCAGAAAAGCTCACGGTTAAAGGAGCACTCGGCTTTTTCGGCATCGCCATTTACGGTTGCATTGTGCAAGTCGGTGTCGGCTTTGTACAAATTTTTGGACTCACGCGTTACACCGGTCTTGACCCCATCCACGTGAACGCCCTCAAGAACGCGCTTACCAACGTGTTTTTGCTCGTAAGCACTATCGCTCTTGGCATTGCAGGGAAAATCGACTGGCCCATCGCCCTCATCATGGCAGCAGGTGCGTGGTTCGGCGGCTACCTCGGCAGCTTCACACAGCGCAAAAAGGGCAACAAGTTCATCCAGCGATTCATCAGTATTTGCAGCATCGGCATGGCAATCGCCCTCGTTGTAGATTTGCTCATGAAATAATCGTCAAAAAGCCTTATTACAACGAAAGATTGAACGCACCATTACATGCAGAACTTTTTTAGATTATATTAACTAGAAGCAATGAACAAAATTCTTGGAGAGAATATATGAAAACAATCCACGGATTAATCCTATTCTTGACAATGTCATTGACGGCCACGGTCGCCTTCGCGCAGTCCTCAACGAACTTTGAACTGACAAGCGGACAAACAACACAGACCGTAAAAGCAGGGGAATTGATAGAGCCTATTGTATTCAAGGCTGCAAATGTCGATTCCGTTGTTTCAACGCTCCTGCCGGGATTAACCTTCGATTGCGACACTCCCAAAAATCCAAAGACATGCACCGTTTTCGGGCGCATTCCGGCAAATGCATCGGGCAAAACATACAACATGAAGCTCGATGCTTATGGCACGACTGCAGGCGACGATATTTCAGCTCCTATAGCAATAACCATAACCCCCATGAGCTCGCCATTGGAACGAATCAGCGGCAACCTCGACCAGACAGCGACCGCCGGCGACTCTATTACCCCAATCGTATTCCGCTATCAAGGATTGCGAAAAATTGGATTCACAGGGCAACCGAAAGGCATTACCGTAAATTACGACGAAGATGATTGGACCATCTCAATTTACGGAGCACCGGACGAAACCCTTCAAGACAAAGAGTATAATTACAGACTCGTAGTTTATTCTACAGATGTAGATTCTGTTGTCGTCAACGGCAAGATTACAGTCAACCACAAGCCTGCCGTTACGACATTGGATGTTGTAGAGAACAAGTCGCAGAACATCACCGCGGGCGACTCCATCAAACCGATTGTTTTTAAATTCTCGAACATGCAATACCGTGAAGTTCGCGGAGTACCGGAAGGCAGTTCCGTAGCACAAGATGACGAAAAACAAACCATCACGATAACCGGGTTGATTCCCGAAAATCACAGCGATAAGGTTTATACAATAACAGTCATCGCCCATGGTTTAGACAACAACGACACAGCGAACGTCACACTCAACATAACACATAAAGTTGCAGCGGCCAAAGTAACTCTCATAAGCAACAACGCCTCGCAAACAGTTAAAGCCGGTTCAGCCATCGATCCGCTGGTATTCAAGTACGAGCACGTCAGAAAAATAGAACCCATTGATTTGCCCGCTGGCAATTTTTCAACTTCTCAAGACGCTGAAAACAATACCCTGAAAATTATAGGCACAGTCAGCGAAAACGCAACCCCAGGCGAGTACAAAGTCAAACTCATCGGCACAGGCGAAAGCAATAGCGACACGGCCTACGCAACAATTACTGTAGAATCACAAAAAGCCACCGTAACGCTTTTCCAGGGCAAAGAAACGCAAACCGTGAGCCTCGGCGATTCCATTGAGCCGCTGGTATTCAAATACGCATTTACACAAAGCATTACAGTGACCGGGAGCATTCCCAAAGGCGTAGAATACAGTCAAGATTCGGACGCCCACACGATAACGTTCTTCGGCAAGATAAACGGAGATAATTCTACTAAAGAGTACGTATTCGGATTGAAAGTCGAAGGCAACTCCACCACAGATTCCGCCAAAGCAAAAGTCATTGTCACGAACAAGACAGAATCTTCGAGCAGCATCACATCATCCGCCGTCAACCAAAGCAGCGAAAGCCGCTCTAGTTCGTCTGCAAAATCGAGCAGCAGCGTCAAATCCAGCAGCAGCACTGAGATTGTCGCAAACTCTTCAAGTTCACGCAGTGGCAAGTCCAGCTCGTCAAGTGCCAAGAACGACAAGAAGAGTTCCAGCAGCAATGCAACATCTTCTTCGAGCCAGAAGACCACAGACATCAAGCTCGTCATGCATGATGTACTGAACTTCAGCTACGCCAACAACGAACTCGCCGTATCGCTTGAAACGCCCGCAGCAACTCACGTGCAAATATTCGACATGATGGGACACTTGCTCGAAACACATGAATTGCAGTCTTCGGCAAACATCCACCTCGGGCATCTGCCACGCGGCACCATGCTTGTACGTATTTCCAGCAGCGGATTTGCCAAAACAGCCCGAATCGTAATTAAATAAAAATCGGCGAGCAAGTTACGCTCACCGTTCATTCTTCCCGGTTCTCAGCATTAGACGAGGCCGGGATTTTTTCGTTATATTTCATTAAATTTCTAGCTCATAATATTGCGAGAACGTTCAACAAGTTGTCTTAAGTTCACAGAATTTCTCTTTTCCTGTTCAGTCTTCAGCTCCGCCATAATTTCAGCAAAGTAATTCGCCTTTTCGGACTTACTCTCAAGAAACGCTTCTTCGTAACACCGTTGGACAATGGCAATCACTTCGGGATTAAAGCCTGGCGTAAACCCATATTTTTTACAAGACTCAGCCATATCTTCGTCATTAATTTGCTTATAATCAAAATTAACGACTTTCGCAAGCATCATCATGTCATTCACAATTTCAAGCATGATATCTCGGGAAGATGAAAAACGAGTGCGCAAAAAACTACAATACACAGCTTCCTTATACTGTTTTTTATAAAAGAAATAATCTCGCAAGAAACGAAAGCAATAAACCAAATCTACCGAACGAAACGAACTCTTCATTGCAAAAACAGTTTCTTTCAACATGTCCTCCCAACGCCCGTCCTCGCTACAAAGCAAGGCAAACAAAATCCTGCATTTTGTGAACATGGGATTCCATTTGAGAGCTTCTCTCGCGGCATCCAACGCATTCGCTTTATCCCCTAAATCGAAAAAAATAAGGGCGTATTGGCGATAAATCCAGTCCATCGGACAAATTTCACTGATGTTTTTCACCGGTTGATTCGAAGACGTTTGGCAAAAGTGATGATAAAGAATCCTCTCCATTCTATCAGAAATAGAAACATACACAACGGCGTCGTTCGATGCAAATGGCTGATCTTTAAGAGCATCAATCAAAGGTTCCATAATTTTCAAGGACTTTTGATAATCTTCGTGCTTGCGGGCCTCAAGAGACAAATCCAAAATTTCCATCACGCCACCCAAGCCACCAACATCTTCGAGCTTTTGGCGCATGATGGCGGCTTTAATCTGGAACAGATCCTCTATGTTTTTTGCGGCTTCAATGGACAGCATAATCGACGTTCAAAAAGATTCAGTAATGGTCACCTCTAAAAATTCATTCTCGAAAATTTGGCTGCGACACGTCGTGCAGGTGCGTCATTCAAAGTGGCAAATACCTCCAGTATTCACCACTTCTCATTCCTGCCTGCACTTGGTCTCGCTCAAATTTTCTTTACCAAAGCAATTTTTAGAGGTTCCCTAATAAAATACTCATTTTTTAAACGAAAAACAGCAACCGCAATCACAACCGCACTGTTAAAACATATTCAACCCGAAATTCAGCAAACTAGAGTACAAAGGCTCAATGTTAGGAGTAAGCATGACCACATCAAGCGCTCGCGCCCTTGGCCCGCAGTTTGTGAGTTTTCTCTTTGCGGATTCTTGAAGCACGTTTTTTCAGTGTTTCGCCGAGCCCTGCGAGCAGTTCCGCTTCAAGCGTCTTGTCGCCTACGACGAGGAGTTCTTTTTGCGGGCGTTTCAGCTTTTTGATGCGGGCTTCCAAGCGGAGGGCGTATCTGTAATCCGACAATTCGAACGTGCGTAAAATGCATTCGGGAGGGAACGCCCTTGTAAACTTCGCCCCTCGCCCACTGCAATGCTCTTCATAGCGGGCCTGCACATCAACGGCATAGCCCGTGTAAATGCGGTCGCCCTTGCAGCGGAGCATATAGACGAAATGAGGCATATTAGACGAGAGACGAAAGACGAAAGACGAGAGAGAGTAAACAGTGGTTGGTGGTTAGGATTTAAATTAAAAGTGGTTGGTGATTAGTGGTTGGTGGTTAGGATTACAATAAGAACGTTCCCTTTACATCCCTGTTTACTTGCCACTGTTTACTAGGACTGTGACTGGATCCTATCGCCAAGTGCTATTCAAGAAATAATGGTTTCTATCGGCACTCCGTGCCTCCAGAATGACAACGGAGCCGAGAGTAGCGTGAAAGCTTGCTTTCGCATTACCGAGGCGAACAAGTCATGCGTGAACGCAATGACAGGCTCCAGGATGACAGATCGAGGATGACGGCTTCGAGAACAATTATTCCTCACCTCCAACTTCCTACCGACTACTGTCTACTTCCTACTGCTTATTCTTCTTCGATACGATGCTCATGTAAATTGTGCCAAGAATTGCAGCACTGAAGCTTCCGAGGAGAATGCCAAGCTTTGCGGAATCCTTGTTCGAACCGTCTTCAAAGGCAAGACCCGCCACAAACAGGGCCATCGTAAATCCGATACCGGCAAGCATGCCGCCGCCCCAAAGCACTTTCCAGGAGTAGCTCGGCTTCTTGGAAACGCCAATTTTCACGGACAAGAGGCTGAAGAGGAAAATTCCAATCGGCTTGCCGAACACAAGGGCGAGAGCAACAGCACTTAGCACAGGAACGTCCAAACCGCCGAGCTTGATTTCGACACCGGCATTCGAGAGCGCAAAGATAGGCATAATCGCAAAGTTCACCCACGGCACAAGCGGCTTGTACAAACGTTCCTGCATCGAGACGCTTTCGCGGGCACCGCGCTGGAGCAAGTGGAATACACGGTACTTTTCTTCGCCAGAAACTTTCGCATCGCCAGAAAGCACGTTGCCTACGCTATTAGCAAAGTTCGCCACCACGCCATTTGCAACGACCGGCTTTGCAGGAACAGAGAGGCCAAGCAGCACGCCCGCAATCGTCGGGTGCACGCCGGACTTGACAAAGAACGCCCAAATGGCAATGCCAATCACGCCATGCAAAAGCAAGTTGCGCACGCCGATGCGGAAAAGCAAGTTAATCAAAACGAGGAGAGCGAAAGCGGTTCCAAGAGCCGCAAAGTTGATGCCGTCGCCGCTCGGATACCCAATTGCAATCACGAGAATCGCGCCGATATCGTCCGCAATCGCCAAGGTCAAAATCATCACGCGGAGCGCATGCGGCACCTTCTTGCCCAAAATCGCCATGCAGCCGACCACGAACGCGATATCCGTCGCCGTCGGGATTCCCCAGCCGTGCGACGTTCCCGGAGGGCATAGCGCCAAGTAAATGAGTGCCGGGAACAACATACCGCCAGCAGCCGCAATAATCGGGAGGCTCGCCGCCTTCGGGTCGTGGAGTTCGCCATACGTCATTTCGCCCTTGACTTCGAGCCCGATGTTGAAGAAGAATATCGTCATCAGGGCGTCGTTGATGAACCAGTGCAAATCGCCCGTGCCGACCCAGCTGCCAATCGTCACCACGAACGGCAGATGCCAAAAGTGCTCGTACGATTCGGGACTGAGGTTTGCCCAGACGAGAGCTGCAAGCGTCATAATGATAAGCACTATGCCGCCAGTCGTCTCCACCTTCATGAGGCGTTCTATCGGGGTGATAATCTTACGTACCGGGGTTTCCGGAAACATATCTTCAATTTTATCGCTACTAGTTACTCGTGCTGACATATGCAAAACAATATAGATAAGTTTTTCAAAAAATTTTTCGAGACCTTCATTTTTTACGCAATATTACAAGAACTTCGAAAGCACGCCCTTCAGTTTTTCAATGCTGACCGGCTTTGCGATATGTTCGTTCATGCCCGCCTCGAAAGAAGCCTTGCGGTCTTCGTCAAAGGCGTTTGCGGTCATGGCGACAATCGGGATTTCGGCCACGTCCTTGTTCTCGAAAGCACGGATGCACTTTGTCGCTTCGTAGCCGTCCATCACAGGCATGCGCACGTCCATCAGAACAAGGTCAAACGGCCTTGACGCAGCTTTCGAAAGCATTTTCACAGCTATGTCGCCATCTTCCACGGCAGTCACGATAAAACCGTTGTCCTGCAAAATTTCCATCGTGATTTCACGGTTGAGGATGTTGTCTTCGACCAAGAGAATCCTCTTTCCGGCAAAGCTCGATTTTTCGACAACCTTCGATTCGTTCAAGCTCTTTTTCGACTGCACCAGCTTAAATTCAAAAGTCATGGTAACTTCCGTACCGACGTTCAAGCGGCTAGCGATTTCAATTTGACCGCCCATGATTTCAACGGTGTTCTTCGTAATGGCAAGCCCAAGGCCCATGCCACGAACATCGCTCGACGCGGCGACCCCTCTCGTAAACGGTTCATAGACCGTCTTGAGGAAATCCTCGCTCATGCCGATTCCATTGTCCTTTATGCAGAACACGTAAGCCGCATAGTTCGACTTCAAAAGCGGAGCTTCCTTGACGCTCATCGAAATGGAACCGCCCTCTTTCGTGAACTTGATCGAATTCGATAGGACCTTAAGCAGGACCTGGCGCAAACGGTCCTTGTCACAGACAATTTCTTCATCATTGATGTCCGCATAATCAATTTCGAATTTTAAATCTTTTTCTCGCAAATCGGCACGAACATCGCGTTCTACCTCGTGAATGATTTCAAACAAGTGCGTTGGAGATTCGTTGAGGTCGAACTTGCCCGATTCAATACGGCTCATGTCAAGAATGTCATTGATGATGGAAAGCAAGCGGTCAGAACTTTGATCTATCTTGACCAAGCAATCCTTGACACGTTCCCTATCATCCAAATGCGATGACGCCAGTTCCGTAAGTCCGATAACCGCATTCAGCGGCGTACGGATTTCATGGCTCATGCTGTTCAAAAATTCCTTTTTCGCGTTATTTGCAGCTTGAGCCGACGATAAAGCCTGCTTCAAGGCTTCGGCCTGCGTTTCGAGCTGTTCTTTCTGTTCCAACTGCAAGCGAGTCGATTCATCGACGCTGATAAAACCAGCGACGATCTGTTCCCGTGCATCAGGCGCCTTCCCCACCATAACGAACTTCAACTGCCAATATTCAACAACACCGTTAATAATCATTCTGAAATTGACGTAATACGCATTCTTTGCCGAAAGCTTATTTACAACGACATTGCGATTCGTCATTTCCATGAATTTTTGACGATCATCCGGGTGTACAAGCGTGTTGGCAATCAAATTCAGGCGATCTTCAAAATTCCCGACCTTTTTCCAGTTCGGGTTATCGGCCCAGTCATTTTTCTTGACGTAATAAAGGTGGTCTTCCTTCGTCGCAGGGTTGATAAAGCTCACCAGCGAAAAGTCTTCCGAAAGTCCGTTGATAACAGACAACCTTTCTCGTTCGGCTTCTATAGCGACCTTTTCGTCATTCACGTCCTCGACACCGATAATCACGTAGCCCTGCCCCTTTGCATCGGCAAAGCCAATCAGCGTATGGCGGATCCAAACCCAGTTGCCGTTGATAAAGCAACGCATATCGACAATCCGTCTGGATTCAGATTTGCTCATGATATCAAGGAAAGCTTCTTTATTGAAAACACTATGGCAAAGAGCTAAATCGTCCTTGTGGATTTTCGTCAACTCGTCATCGTTCATGATATCGTAAATCGAAGCATTCAAGTCAAAACGATTAGTAATTTCTTTGTACAAATCATTTTTAGAATTGGAATACGCAACGTACGACCCCGATTCCGGATTCACGTAATAAATATTGGTAAAGTTCTTTGACAAAAGCCCAAGCAACCTCATTTGCATATAACGGACTTTGCCCACATCGTCAAGCGCAGAACGTTCCGCCTCTTCGGCAATGCACCGTATCGCCACGCGCCGCAACAAGATAAAGTAAGCGACAAAGAATATAAGGACGCCAATCCCAAAGCAGAGGAAAATAAACCGAATCTTGCGGATATCGCCCATCGCGTACTCCGCCGGGGACGAAACCACAATACTCCAGTTTCCAATTTCCATCGGGCGGAAATAAATGCAATTGGAGCTTTCCCAATAATTTTCAATGCATGCTTGCCCCTCCTTTCCGGCGAGGATGCTATCGACTATGGCGGAGAACAAACCACTTTCATTGTCCTTTTCATTCTTATAATCAAAAATGCTCTTCAACGAATCGTGTTCCGTATCCGCCACGTACCTGCCATCTTCGCGGTTTACGACAGCGACGAACATTTTACGGTCGTAGTCCTTGTCGGCACGCAAATACTGATGAATTAACCCTAAACTATAATTCCAGAAAATCATGGCAACCGTTTGCCCCTGATTTTTTACAGGAACAAAATGGTACAGGAATTTTTCATTCTGGTTTTCACCTTCAAGGCGAACCGACACATGCGCTTCCGCCGATTTTTCTTTGTCGTAAGAAAGCCCCAATGCAGAAGCCTGGGCTATAGCGCCGTTCGGCAGAATCACCGTATCGCCCGGCAAGAGCATACTGATTTTTTGTTCCTTTAAAAAAGGCCGCATGTCCTTGAGCCACGACTGCACGCTATCGACCGAATACTCCGGGCGGTCTTCTAACGAAGTCGCTATAAACTGGAGCGTACCGCCATAATGCAAGTTGTTGACAATAAATTCATGCGATACGACCTTGGCATACTCCCGGAGCCTTTCAAAGCAACTATCCTCGACAATCTTCAAAATCTTCTGGCAAGAAAACAGGAAAGCCAAAGTAGCAAACACAACAAGAACAATAGCGAAAATAAAGTGATCGCGACGCATCACCTTTTCACCACGGACATCTTCAATATTTTTATTCATTCACTCGTCACTTTTTAAGGAACCTTGCCAAAATATACTTCATTTTTTCAAGGTCTATCGGCTTTGCAATATGCTCGTTCATGCCAGCGTCAAAAGCGGCACGGCGGTCTTCTTCAAAGGCGTTCGCGGTCATGGCGATTATCGGAATGTTCGACTTGAATTTTTCCTTGAGAGAGCGAATTTCATGCGTCGCCGTAAAGCCGTCCATCACGGGCATCTGCACATCCATAAGGACAAGGTCATATTGCCCCGGTGTGGAAGCTTTAACCATTTCAACCGCTTCATGGCCATTCTCCGCCGTGAAGACTTTAAGTCCATAATCCGCCAGAACATCGCATGCGATTTGCCGGTTCATTTCGTTATCTTCAACGAGCAGAATTTTCTTGTCCGCAAAATTGAAGTTGAACGACAACGGCTTTTTGCCCACACGACTCCTATCGTGCAACCTAAATTCAATATCGATAACAACATCGGTACCCTTGTTCTCTTCGCTAGAAATATCGATAGTACCGCCCATCATCTCGACAATGTTCTTTGTGATGGACATGCCAAGACCCGTCCCTTGGATGCCGCTCACCGTCGAAGAACTCGCCCGCGTAAATGGTTCGTAAATTTTATTCAAAAACTCAGCGCTCATTCCCATGCCGTTATCGCGAACATGGAATTTAAAATGCGACGCACCTAGCTTTGCCGATTTCATTTCGTCAATCAAGAACTCTACAGAACCGCCGTCATGCGTGTATTTAATCGCATTTGAAAGCACATTGAGCAGCACCTGATTCAAGCGCAGCTTGTCGCACATGATTCCGGCATTAGTCACATTCATTTGTACATTAAAAGTCAGCTTTTTCGCATGGACATCCGCTTGAACAATGTCCTTGAGGGTATCAATAATTTCATTGAGGTTTTCGGCATTTTCCGCAAGCACCATCTTGCCCGATTCAATGCGGCTCATGTCGAGCACATCGTTGATGAGCGAAAGCAGATGATTCGAACTTTGCGCAAGCTTTTTCAAGTAATCAAGAACAAGTTCCTTTTCGTCAATGTGGGCAATCGCAAGCCCCGTAAAGCCGACAATGGCGTTCATCGGCGTGCGGATATCATGGCTCATGTTCGAGAGGAACGCCGTCTTTGCACGGTCAGACGACTGAGCCATCGAAAGCGCCTTTTGCAACATGATTTGCTGTTTTTCGAGCAAGTCGTTCTGTTCCGCAATCTTTGCATCCAGTTCGTTTTTCTCAATCTGGTCATCGCTCAAAAGCATAAAAGAAAGCACGAACGAAACAACTTCGTTGTCGTCATTGCGTTCAATAGTCGTAAACTTCGCCCGCAGCCATTCGCCACTTTCAATCTTGAATTCCAGCTCACGCTGGTCGGCGTTCTTCAAAAAATTTTGCACATAGAACAAGTTCGACAGCTTACGCCAATCCTGCTCATACTCCGCTTGCACAATTTCGCTTATTTTCTTGACCTCGTAAGAATAAGTGCTATAAGCAGGCCGCTTATCCACCCACGAAAGATTAGAAGATTTGATGGTGCGGAACGAATTGTCCTCGACATTCACGAAGTAAATGGACACGTAGTCATCATACAAAATATCGTTCACGAAATCCTTGAGAATCAAATCATCCTTTTCGGCAAGGCACAATGCAACAGCTTTCGGGCTATCGAATTCGTTGCCGACTTTCACGAACTTCATTTCGCAATAATGAGGCCGACCTTCGACATTGCCGCGATACGTTGTAATAAACGTCTTTTGCAGTGCAAGCTCTTTCTTGATATTTTCAAGGGCGCCCGCATAGCGTACCATCTGACGGTCACGTTCCCAGACCACGTTTTCGACAAATTCGTCAAACACGTCGGAATACGAAATGCCCGAACGGAAACTGCTCCCGAACAGCGATTCCGACTTTTTATTCATCGAATATGGCGTAATGGAATCCTTCTCCAAATCGATGTAATAAACCGACGAATATTCAGACGCGAGGACATCGATAATTTCCAAGTCCTGCTCGATTTTCTTCTGGTGCATGCGGACGGTGCGGATTTGTTCATCCTTGTCGGCAAAGCCAATTACAAACGCCTTCTGCTTCTTGTTGACGGCGACGACTTTGCATTCGCAGAACTTGTCCGCATAGTTCAAGTATTCAAAACTCGTGATGCCCGTCTTTTGGAGAATCGGCTTTAAGCTCTTCAACGAAAGCTTTCTTGCGACAACATCCGCATTTTCAGGAGAGACGACTTTACCCACGATAAAGTCAATCGCCCCGCTATAAGTCATTTCGCCGAGGGAGTTGCCCAGCAGTTTCTGGATGTTGGCATTCAACTTGTGCGGAGTCACTTGGTCCGCTTCCAAGTCGCAATAGAAAATGCACGAGTAATCCGAAGCCAAAAGCGAGGTCACGGCGGCATCTTCGTCCATGCGTTTTCTGCGGTTGATTTCGTTTTCAGCAAAACCCGCCACGAACTTGAGCAACGTAAAGCTCTTCAGCGATTCCTTCGGATTGTCCAACACGACAAAGCCAAAACGCTGTTCACTGGAGACAATCGTCGATACGCTGATGCTCCTTACATCCTGCACCGGCAAAATGCTATACAGTTTTTCCCAAACGCCGGATTCGTCATTTTGCGAATCGAGATAGACCGCATCCCTGTCGCCAACAGTCTTTATCCACGGAAGGAAAATATCAAACGGAAGCCGCTGAAGAATCGCCTTGTTGGACTTTACCCCTTTCCGGCACCATTCATACGTGCTGTTGAGATTCAACCTCTCCTTGTCGCATTCCAGAATATAAGCCCTGTCCGCCTTGTAAAAAGAGGCAAGCGTCGAAAGCACATCTTCAATGGCATCCTTGGAGCGTTTTTCCTTATAAAGAACATCTATACAGTCCCGGATGGCCGCATCTTGCTTCTGCTGTTCCGAAACATTGTACGCGACCATCATCGACTGGTACTCGTTCGAAATTTCGTTCTTCGACACGTAGCAGACAAAGCGGCTGTAATGCCAACCGATATGCGGCGAATAGAACCTGCAAGTGTACTCCGGGATGGAATCGCCCTTCTGGAACTGCTCGATAAGCGATTTCGCCGAAAGATGCTGGATGAACGCATCGCGGTACTCCTTATCGACAAGCTGGTTTGCAATCCGTTCCACGACGGCACTGTAAGACGGGAAATCAGACCCAAAGAAACCGCTCACATCTTCGGACTTTCCCTCGACAATCTGGACGAACGGCTTATAGACTTTGTTCTCGGACAGGTTCACCTTGAAGTAACTGTAAGCCTTGTCGAGAATCGCCTTGCCGTACAATTTTTCATTAAGGGTCCTCAAGAAGCTTTCGCGTTTTGCGTCCAAGTCCATCGCCTTGATTTCATCACGCAATTCCTCTTCGGTCGTCTTTTGAATCAAAGCAAGTTCGGTAATGTCCCGATGCCAGCCTTCGAGCCGGACCCCCTTTTTATAATCAAAATTACGGGACCCTCCGCAACGAACAAAACGGACGTGACCGTCAGGCGCATGCCACGGATACTGAATTTCGGCCTTCTCGCCCGCGCTCATCTTATCGACATACGCTTTGACTTCTGCAAAATGTTCCGGGTCGATATTGTCGAACCAAGCGTGGAAAATATCCTCGCTCGAAAGCCCTTCGCCAAGCCCAAGCAACTTGAGCATGGTTTTATCGGCGAACATCCGGGGAGCCTGGCCATCGTCAATTTCGACAGCCCAAAGTCCAATACCCACACCCTTCAGGATATCAACAGTCAACGGTATCGATTTTTTTTCAGTCATAGGAATCCCAATCATCGCCTTATAAAAATAATACCATTTATTATTAAAATTCTAAACCAGTGAAATTTTTACCCTTTTCCCCTAAAAAAAGAAATCCCGGACGTTGCCGCCCGGGACTCTTTTCCATATACAACAAATTTTAGAAGAATGCAGGCGGCCAACGCGGGTTCTTGGAGGACATATCGATTTTGTAGAAGTCCTTCTGGAAACGTCCGTCGTCCATGCCGTACATCTGCATCACGTGGCGTGCAATCCACTTGCCGAGCTTGAGCACGGTGAGTTTCTTGCGGAGGCGGCCCTGGCAGTCGCGGTTCATGATGTCCGGGAGCGTGGAGGTCGTGAGAATTTCGTCGATGGCCGGGCTGTTGAGCTTTTCGCGGGCTTCGGCACTCGTGTGGAAGTGCGTCACGCCAAAGCACACGCGGTTGGGGTTCCCCTTCTTGATATGTTCGCAGCACTGCACAATCGTCGTACCCGTGCGGACCATGTCGTCGAACACGATTACGTCCTTGCCTTCGATTTCTTCGATGCTGATGTCAGAAAGTTCCGGGTTGAACGTCATAGAGATTTCGCGTTCGCCCGTGCGGACCTTGTCCATAACGACACGCTTGCATTCCGGGAGCTGGAGAGCGTCGAACACGGCGTTCATGAACGGGCGTGCCCCCTTGTCCGGGGAAACAATCACGAGGTTGTTGCCGTCCTTGCCGGTCTGCACAAAGTTGCTGTTCTTGATGTAGTGGGCATAGACATCCGTCGGAATCAAGTTGTGGAAGTTGCCTTCGAAAATTTCGTTGAAGAGGTTCTGCACCTTGATGCTGTGGTTGTGGCAAGTGACAACGGCATCGACACCGGCGGTCTTCAAAAGCTGGGCGTATAGGAGGCTCGTGAAAGCCTGGCCGTCGAACTTTTTAAGGTCGATATCCGGGCGGTCCTTTTCGAGTTCGCCTACGCGATGCGGGCCGCGGTCCTGGGCGCTGTAGAAGAGGTCCGGTTCAACCAACACGACCTGTTCGGCACCGTTGTCCTTTGCAGCACGAGCGAGGATGCAGTTGCGCATAGCGTAGTCGTTGCGGCTGCGTTCATGGTTCGAAACCGAGCAAATCAAGACAATCTTGCCTTCGAGGCGATTGCCGATATGTTCCATGTCGGCAACATCCAGCATATAGCGGGGGCAGAATTCGGAGTTGGCGAAAGTCTTCAGGGAGACCACGTCGGAGATATCTTCACGGAGACCGATGTACTGCGCCATGTCGATGGCAAACGGATCATCGGTAAAGTTGCCGGTCACGATAAAACGATCTGACATTTTCCTAGCCTTGATTTGAGGGTTATTTTTGTTTAATCACAAATATAGTTAGAATTGGGCGGGGTTTCAAGTTTTGACCTCCCAAAAATGTAAAAACAGAATGACTGGAAGGGAACATTAATTTTATCGTTTTTGAATAAAGTAAATATTCGTTATACAAAGAAGCCGTCCCAATAGGAACGGCTTCTCTTTTGCAATTTCAGCAACTTACTTTAGCGATGGATTCTATCGGAGCTTCGCCCCTCCAGAATGACACCGCTACAGCGACACTCGCCTTACTTGGCAGCCTTCTTGCAGCCCTTCTTGCAAGCGGCCTTCTTGGCAGCCGGAGCAGAAGCCTTGGCACCCTTGCGCGGATCGCCAGCATAGACAGCAGCCTTGCCGAGTTCTTCTTCGATGCGGAGGAGGCGGTTGTACTTGCAGACGCGGTCCGTACGAGAGAGGGAACCAGTCTTGATCTGGCCAGCGGCAGTACCGACGGCGAGGTCAGCAA
>JAEEGJ010004515.1_pt1 | contig 46839 bp, 42 predicted proteins | sample 8958761 | NCBI WGS metagenome assembly JAEEGJ01 (sample SAMN16246546, study PRJNA631951) | gut metagenome | biome: gut microbiome; feature: rumen; material: RS-attached | host: Bos | place: Iran: Karaj | collected 2018-10
TCAGCCGCCGTCCTGGCGGCTGATGACTATATATGTTAAAAATCACTTTTTATTTCGCTAAGCGCATTCCAATGCGCTGCAATTGCTACTAAGCTAGTTTTGTGGAACTATTTCTTTTAAGAATATTTCATGTCCGTTCAGGGACATATATTCCCGATAGAATTGTAAATAGTTGAACGCACACCCGAATATAGAAGAAGCGACAATTGGCATTTAGAAAATCATAATCTTATGCTATGTCAGCAGGTCACTCTGAGGCTGGCGGGGGTGGAGCCGGGGTGAGTGGTGCTGGGAGGTGTCGGTGTGCACCCGGTGGCATGGCGAGCCAGGGGCTCGGCGCCTCAACCTAGGACGGGCGCGGTTTCTTTAGATGTTTAGTAGGTGTATTCCTCGATCTCGCCTGTTTTAGTTTTGTATGTGAGCTTGTTTTCCTCAGGGTTAAAGGATTCGAGAGTACTGCCTCGGAACATACTGTATTTATCGTCGGTACATTTGAATGTTGAGTAATCGTAGTTATCAATTGTGTAGAAGATGATAAAATTATCTATTTCGTTAAGGTTAAATGTTTCGTCTATGCGATCTGCATCTGACATCATAAAATTTTGAAGGCTGAGTTTATCCTCTTTGTTTTCTTTGAGTGCCCATGTTGTATCGCAATGATAATCCTTTCCATCAATTGTTACGATTGTCCATCTGTGACCGCCACCATCGCAATTACCACTAATATCTACTGCTTCCACTCCGCATTCAAGTAATAGCAATGCGTAGGCCGAGCCAAATCCTGCACAGATGGCCTCACGGTTTTTGAAGCAATTATATACTCCAAAACGATTCTCTATTTCCTCTACTGACATATCTGGATCCTCAATCATTTCATAACCATATGTAAAATTCTCAGCCATATAGTTAAATGTTTTCAAAGCCTTTTCAAAATCTGTATCCTCTTCTTTTACATCACAGTCTCTAAGAATTCCTTCGATATCATTTTCAAGCCATTTCTGCTTCTCGACGAACTCCTCCTTTGGAATCTCATAATAAATATGTCCAACTCCATTTTCGTATCCAACCTCGCCATCAGGCGCTCCAGGTGAAATCCAATCTGTTGCAGCTGGAAACAAACAATACCATACTGCACACTCCATACTAAAATCGTACGCTTCCTGACTTGCGCATTCAAAGGTATCTTCGCCTTTTCTTGCAGCATCACAGAAATTGTGGAAAGCCTCCCAGTATTCATCTGGATATAAGGATGCAAGCTTTGCCGGTTTCAGATGTGGATTATAAAGATAGTGACCCTCTGAATCGATATAGCTTTCCTCTTTATTATCTTCCTTCCCATCTGGCTTATCTTCACCGGTGTTATCTATTATTGTATTTTCAGTATTAGCATTTTGATTAGGTACATCCTTCTCATCTTTAAAACTGCAAGCTGACAGCATTAACGCCAAACAAAGCATTGTGCTTATAATTTTCTTCTTCATCTTATTATCTCCTCTCGTTTTTAAACCATGTTATAGTTATTTCGATGACTACTATTTATTAATTCCTTTATTTTGTGGCAACTTAAGGAAAAAGCTCACAAGAACTCTGCTTCGCAGAGCAACATTTTCTTTCAGAAAATATTGGTCTATATCCGGTTCTTGATTTTCTGAGGAAAATCAAAATCCTATGACTTTCTGCTGGCAGAAAAAGGAATTGCCAGCAAAAACCTGGCTTTGCCTGACCAATGAATTATTATTGTAGTATGTGATACATTATATCGTATTAACTGTATTATTACAAGTAGAACAGTCGTAATTTTTAAAATGAATCCAAAAGTATTTTCCTAATATACAAGAAAGAGTTTTGCTACGCAAAACTCCAGCAGTGCGAGGCGACATTTGCTGTAAGCAAATAACTAATTTCCCGATTTTCTAGCTTGACGTAGCAAATCGGGAACCCGACCTGCCATCAGCGAAGCTGATTATTAATGGCAGGTCTCAATTTCTGTCGCCGAGACACATATTTCACACGAAGTGTGTTTTTTACCTTATAGGAGATTGCAAAGCAATTTCCTATAAGGTAAAACAGGGTCCATGTATAATAGGATTTCCCGCAAAAAATCCTGTTATACATAGACCCTGTATTTTAAAATCAATGATAATTCTTATGCTATTTAGTTCCGAAGATTCTGTCGCCTGCATCGCCTAATCCTGGGCAGATATAAGCATCGGCATTAAGCTCACGGTCCACATGACCAACATAAATCTGTACATCTGGATGTGCCTCATGAAGAGCTCTAACTCCCTCTGGTGCTCCAATGATAGCCATGAACTTGATGCGCTTACCACCATGCTTTTTGATTAAGTCGATTGCGTCTATTGCAGAACCACCTGTTGCAAGCATTGGATCGGTAACTACAATAAGTCTCTCCTCGATTGGACTAGGAAGCTTGCAATAGTACTCGTGAGGCACGTGTGTCTCTTCGTCGCGGTACATACCGATGTGTCCGATTTTGGCTGTAGGCACTAGACGCTGAATTCCGTTTACCATACCAAGACCAGCTCTGAGGATTGGCACAATTGCCATCTTGCGACCTGCTATTACAGGCGCCAAGCACTTCTCGATTGGTGTCTCGATTTCGATATCAACAGTCTGCAAATCGTTGAGGGCTTCAAAAGCCTCAAGCATTGCTATTTCTTCTACAAGAGCTCTGAATTCCGCTGTGCCAGTGTTCTTGTCTCTAAGCATTGTAATTTTGTGTTGAAGTAGAGGATGTGTTAACTCTACTACGTTATCTAATTTTTCCATTAGATTATCCTCCTTAACCTATGTCTAAAATTTCAAGATATTTAAATTCCGTCCTTATCGAATCTGTAAGGCTCTGGATTTCCGTATTCATAATCGCGTCCAGGAATAATTGCGTTGAGAAGAATTCCTGCTATGGCTGCGATTGCAAGGCTTGTGATTGTAATTGATGTCTCTCCGATTGAAAATGTAATGCCATCCGCAAAGCCGAGACCGCAAACAAGAATAACTGCTGCAATTATAAGGTTTCTAGAATGGGTAAAATCAACGTGATTTTCGACTACATTTCTGATTCCTATTGCACTAATCATACCATAAAGCATAAAGCTAATTCCACCTACTATTGCGCTTGGCATTGTGCCAATAACATCTGCAACCTTCGGGATGAATGAAAGGATCATGGCATATAAAGCTGCTATTCTGATTACCTTTGGGTCGTATACCTTTGAAAGCTCCAACACGCCTGTGTTTTCACCATAGGTTGTGTTGGCTGGACCACCAAAGAATGCTGATAATGCCGTTGCTAAACCATCACCGATAAGTGTGCGGTGAAGACCTGGATCTGTGACCAAATCCTCGCCAACTGTAGCTGAAATTGCAGACATATCACCGATATGCTCCATCATAGTTGCGATTGCGATTGGAGCCATCACAAGGATTGCCGACAGGTTGAATTTGCAGATAAAGAAATCTGGCAAGCCCACCCAAGAGGCCTCCTTAACTGCTGCAAAATCTAAAATTGCGCTGCCATCTGCGTTTGTAAAGCCAAGGTAGTGTAACACGATGGCCACCACATATGAAATCACTACACCCATAAGGATTGGAAGTATCTTGAACATCCCCTTGCCCCAGATGTTGAATATGATTACAACGGCAAGAGCGATAAAGGCTAACAACCAATTTGATGATGCGTTGGTGATCGCAGATGGTGCAAGAGAAAGACCAATGCAAATGATGATTGGACCTGTAACAACCGGTGGAAGGAATTTCATTACCTTTTTGATACCTACGAAGCGTATTATCAGCGCTAGTATCAAATAAAGAGAACCTGCCACTACGATACCACCACAAGCATAGGGTAATTTCTCACCCATTGACATGTTTTCAAATATACCTGTATTCAACTTGGCTACTGTGTGGAATCCTCCGAGAAATGCAAATGAAGAACCTAAGAAAGCTGGAACCTTAAGCTTTGCGCAAAGGTGAAAAAACAATGTACCTAGACCGGCAAAAAACAGTGTTACTTGAATTGATAACCCTTCTCCCTTGAAATAGTTATTTACAAGGATTGGAACAAGTATAGTCGCTCCAAACATTGCAAATAAGTGCTGTAAACCAAGGATAAGTGTTTTTGGTGTGCCTAGCTTTGACACATCTCTGATTGGTTCATTTGTGTTCATATTTTCCTCCCAAATAGTAATTTTTACTCCCCATATATCAAACCTTCAACAATCATTGAAGATTAAAAAAACGACATGCCGCTAGCCCCACCTAGCAATAGTTTTGCAATTATGCTCAAGACTACAAAATGTACCGGATAAAACAGGTAGAAGAAGTATCTAAGAGCCTTGCTATCTCGACCTCGAGCACCTTTGTAGAAGGCCATAGGTATAAGCACAACTAACGCAGCAAACTCTAGCATGTTTGAAAGAAGTGAAAGCACAACTATTCCTAGTGCCATCCCAAGCATTCTATTTTTTTTGGAATTTCCGTAGAAGAAATATATCACTGATATACAACCTATACCTGCCTTACCGTAATCTAATCCAGCCAAATCCGAAAGGTACATAGCCGCCAACATCACTACAACCATTGCCACTCTTCGGATGATATATTTATCAGGGATGAACGGCACTCCATTATTGTTAATATATTCCATGATACACATGGCAATCAGACCTAACAACAATTCCCAAATAACATTGTTGTTATAGATAAAAAATAGCTTGCCGTGACTTAACATATTATATGGAACTTCGGAAATAACTGCTGCAAGAAAAAGACGAAGAGCGTATTTCTTGATATTCTTTGTATGGAAAAATCCCTCTACCAGCATGAAGCAGTAGATTGGAAAGGCGATTCTCCCAATGCCACGTAGAACCAAGTAGAACTTAAAATGATCCCAATATGAAAAATCTAAATCCACCATTAACTGAGCACTCATCCATCTTTCGTATACGCCCATTCCTATATGGTCGATTAGCATTGTAATTACAGCAATAAACTTCAAAGCTGTGCCAGTAATTTCTCGTTGTTTATTCTCCATTTAGTACACCAACCATTCTATAAAATCACGCACGCAACCGCGGCCACCATCCTTGGTGGAAACAAAATCCGCTATGTCTACCACCTCGCGAACTGCATCCTTAGGGCAGCCCACAAGACCACCAGCCGCTTGAATCGCCTGCATAACCTGAAAGTCATTTAAATCGTCGCCGATATAGGCGCATTGGCTTAAGCTATCACCTGCTTGAGCAAGGATTTCTCCTAGCTTGCCAAGCTTGTCTGCCACACCTTGATGAACCTCTTTGATGCCAAGCTCTTTACATCTATTCAAAACAATATTGCTAGTTCTACCTGTGATAATAATTGGAATGATACCTGAAGGAATAGCTTGATGTGCTATGCCGTAGCCATCCTTAGCATTGAAGGCCTTGAAAAGTTCTCCCTCGTTTCCCATGTATATACAACCGTCTGTCAAAGTTCCATCTACGTCTAAAATCAAATACTTTATTTTGCCCATTAAAAAATCTCCTTAGAAAACCTAAGGAGATTATACTACATTATTAAACCACAATCCATTTATTAGATAAGACCGTATGCTTTCATATCTGCCTCGAGAACTTTAGCTGTAGCATCTTCCATTTCTGTAAGTGGTTTTCTGAGAGGGCCAGCACCAAATCCCATTAAGTTTAATGCTTTTTTGACAGGGATAGGGTTAACCTCTGAGAATAATGAATTAACAAGTGGCAATGCCTCTAGCTGCATAGCTGCTGCCTTTTTGAAATCGCCATCTAAGCATGCCTGACATATATCGTGTGTCTGCTGCGGTGCAATGTTTGATAATACAGAGATAACTCCGATGCCGCCAAGTGACATGATAGGAACGATTTGATCGTCGTTACCTGAGTATACATCGATGCATCCGTATGCAAGCTGCATGAGCTTTGCTATCTGGCTGATGTTCCCAGATGCCTCTTTGATAGCTACGATATTTTTAACATCCTTAGCAAGTCTAACTGCTGTCTCTGGCAAGATATTGCAGCCTGTACGAGAAGGCACATTGTAAAGAATGCAAGGAATGTTGATTGCATCTGCTGTGTCCTTGAAGTGTACATACAAGCCGTTTTGTGTTGCCTTATTGTAGTATGGTGTAACAAGAAGTACCGCATCAGCACCAGCTGCCTCTGCCTCCTTTGAAAGATAGATAGCTGTCTCAGTGCAGTTTGAACCTGTACCTGCAATAACTGGAACACGGTTGTTAACTGTTTGGACACAGTGACGAATTACATCTATGTGCTCCTCGTGAGAGAGTGTTGAAGCCTCACCTGTAGTACCACAGATTACGATTGCATCTGTGCAATTTTTAATTTGGAACTCGATAAGATTATCAAGCTTTTCGTAATTAACCGATCCGTCTGTATTGAATGGTGTTACGATTGCTACTGCTGCGCCAGTAAAAATGCTCATTATTATTTCCTCCTGATTTTGAAATTCCGGGTATTCACGTAAAATGCTTTGTAAAACTCATTAAGAAAAGCTACCCATTAAATGGATAGCCTTGAAATACACATTCACATGATAGCTCCCCATCTAATTGTTTAGATGACAGTCATACGGCTATTTACCATATGCCCAAGATAGACACTTACAGGTGATGTCCTCCTTCGGCGAAATTCCCTTTCATTTCATATCAAATGGGCCTGTCCCATCAATGAAATTACTGATGTTTTCCGCAACCTCTACCTTCTATTAAGTTGTCCACATAGTACATCTTCCACGCAAATCTGTCAACCTCTAATTTGCCCAAAAGTCTTTTTGGTGTTAGAATATTTTGAGTATAAAAACTTCATATTTTAAAGGGGAAATCTAATATGTTTTACAAAATGAAAAATTTGGTAAGTCTATTATTATGCTTAATTACAGCGCTCACATTTTTTGCTGCTAACTACTCTGTGGTAGATGCAAAGGGCAAGAAGAACATCGTAGTGGTTCTTGATCCGGGACATGATTCAATTCACAATGGATGCCAGGTCGAAAACTTCGACGAAGCTATAGCAAATCTCTACATTGCCTACTACTGCAAGCAGGAATTAGAAAAGTACGATGGTGTTACCGTCTACATGACACGTTACGGATTTGATTCTCCTAGCGGAGATTTCGTAAAGTCAAATGACTTAGCAGCACGCGTTAATATCGCAAAATCCGCTAACGCAGATGTGATGATTAGTCTTCACAACGATTACTCTGATAACCCTAGTGATTGTGGCGCAAAGGTAATCATCCCAAATCCAAATTTCAAGCCTGAGATTTGTGCTAAGGGACAGGCTTTAGGCCAAACAATCCTTTCATCACTCACTAATATTGGTCTTAGAATCGACAATTGGAGGTATTGTCCAAACGGAACTGGCATAGTTACTCGTGATGCAGAAAACTCCTTCTACCCAGATGGTTCTGCCAAAGATTACTATGCAATCATCAACCGTGCCAAGACCTTTGGGTTCCCATGCCTTATTGTCGAACACGCATATTGCTCAAACTTTCTTGATAAAAACAACTACCTGAGCACAACAGCACAGTATCAGGCTCTCGGAACTGCTGATGCGACTGGTATCGCTAAATATTATGGTCTTAAATTAAAGCCACAGTAGAATTTCAAACGAATTGAGATATCCGGAGGATATTAATCTTGAAAAAAGAGAAAATCTTTAACATTATTCAAATCGGAAATAAAGAAGATTTGCCAAGTAGAGCTTTTGATATTTTTATCACTGTAGTTATTCTCTCTAATATTTTTGTAATGGTGTTACAAACCTACAATAGAATGAATTCTCGCTACGGTTCTACTTTCAAAATTATTACCGACGTCACCATGGCTATTTTCATAATTGAATATATCCTCAGAATTTGGACTGCAGATTTGCTTCATCCTGATGTTTCAAGGGGAAAAGCAATTGGTAAATTTCTACTTTCCTATGACGGCATAGTAGATTTGTTTACCATAATACCTTTCCTATTCTTGTCAGGTTTTGTGGCTTTTCGAATCCTAAGAATCTTTAGAATCTTTCATCTGTTTAGAATCAACAACCAGTATGATTCCTTTGCAGTTATTTTTTCAGTCATAATAGAAAAGAAAAACCAAATCCTTTCTTCTATGCTGATTGTTATGATTCTCATGTTAGCCAGCTCCATAGGTATGTACTATGTAGAGCATCTCGCTCAGCCTGATAAATTTAAAAATGCTTTTTCCGGAGTATGGTGGTCTGTATCTACATTACTTACTGTTGGATATGGCGACATATATCCTGTAACCACTATGGGGCGTGTTATGGCTATCATCACCGCATTTTTAGGAGTCGGTGTAGTTGCCATCCCTACTGGTATCATCAGTGCTGGATTCGTTGAGCACTACTCTAGAGTAAAGCTTCTTGCAAACTTTGCTAGAGATGAGCATGTAGATATGCTCACCATTAATGTCACAGAGGGACACAGTTGGAGCGGACGCACAATTTCCGAGATTTCAGGACCAGATCATTTCGCCCCTGCAGTTGTAATGCGAGACGGAGAGGCTTTGGTTCCTATTGGCGATTTGAGATTAAAAAATGGCGACACAGTAATACTGGCCGCCGATGTATATTTCTTACATACTTACTAATTTATTGATTGTTTTTTTATAGACCGCTGTTGGGGTGTCCTTCATAAGCACCACATCAGCGCCTATTTTTTTTGCCTTTTTGCTGGAATCCTCTGTCTTGCTTACAACTATAACAGGAATCCTTGCAAAGCTTTCTCTGGACTTAAGATATTTAAGCACAAGAAGTCCTCGTCCACTTTCCTGATCTACCTCAAGAAGCACTAATCTAATCAAGCTTCGATAACGACTAATTTGGCAAAGAGCATCATCATCGTTTACCGCCGTGATTATCTGAAATCTCTCATTCTTCTGCTCATAGATTTCCTTTAAAGCATTATTCTTTTCTACGCCCACAGCCAAAAACAGAGGTTTATCAAATTCAATTTCATCGTAAACCCATGTTGTACAGCAATTCTTTCCTTGTATCTTTCCTTTGTACAAGGCATCATCTGCCATATCAAAGAGTACCTTGCTATTTCGCACCTTAGTACTAATAACTGCACCGATACTAACTGTAAACGGCGTCTCGTTATTAAACTTAATCTCAGAAATAAAGATCTGCAGGGTCTTGCAGCGCATTTGCAAGCTTGTCATATCACCCATCCGAGGCATTACAATCACAAACTCATCTCCACCGTATCTGCCTACAATATCGTATGCACGGAAATTCTCATTTAGTATTTGTCCTACCTGCTCTAAAACCATGTCACCAACATTGTGACCCAAATTATCGTTGACAAGCTTGAAATCATCAAGATCGATGATGCACATAGCACATGGCTCGTCCGCAGGCTTTTGAGCAAAATAATTCTCAACTCGTTGAATCAAGGCTCCCTTATTCAGAACCTGCGTAAGCTTATCCATAGCGCTAATTTTAGTCAATTCTTTCATTGCAAGGGTCTCTCGGCTTCTCATAACTAGAACTATATTAGAAGAAAGCAACGAAATGAAATATGATGACATAGATGTGTATACATCCCTAATAAATAGTTCATAGGATTTATGATAATACGACAGACTAAGCATTATTGCAAGTACAACAAACTCTTCAAAGGCATACTTATAAATGTGGTCAATATAAATCATCGGAAAAACCAACACTGCTATAGGCAACCACAGAGCTTGATTGTTCGGAGATGCCACAACATCCATTAGCGATAACAAAACCCCTAGGCAAAAATAGAAAGAACAACATATAGCAGCGGTTTTGCCAGTGCTGATTTGTTCCGGATGCCAAACCACATACAAATTTATCTTGAAGTAAATTAGCATCAAAGGAATCATTAACCAATATGGCAATGTTACTTCAAAATCTAGCAGAATTAGTTTTGCAGCAGGAAGCATAACAACATAAACTATAGAGATGTACATACATGTTTTACGAAGCATGTATAGATTATTTGCATTTATAGTCTCTAAGCAATCTCTGAAGTATTCTCGAACCTGCGCATGTTCCGCCTTATATACTTTTATAAACTTGGCAAATATATTCATAACTCTTACCCCAAAAACTCTCCGCCTAGTTTATATCTATCGCACTTTTTAATATATAAAGGATAAAATATCCTTCGACACTATTGTAATTATATGTCAAAATACTCTAGTATGTACGATAATTTGTTATAAATTCTGTGAAGGAAATGTGAAACTTTATTGCTATCACACTTATCATCTCTTCAGTTTGATTATTTCAACTACTTCTACTGAATCTCACGTATAAGGTTAACCATCTCGATTGCCCCCTGACCACACTCAAATCCCTTGTTTCCAGCCTTTGTGCCTGCCCGCTCTACAGCTTGCTCAATAGTATCAGTTGTAAGTACACCAAACATAACCGGAATTTTTGCCGCAAGACTAACCTGTGCAATCCCTTTAGAAACCTCAGCACATACATAGTCGTAATGTGATGTTGCGCCACGAATTACTGCTCCAAGGCAAATAACTGCATCATACTTTCCTGTCTCAGCCATCTTCTGTGCCACAAGTGGGATCTCAAATGCTCCTGGAACCCAAGCCACTTCGATGTCATTATCCTTTACGTTCTCTCGCTTAAGAGCATCAAGAGCTCCTCCTAAGAGCTTTGAAGTAATAAACTCGTTAAAACGTGCTACTACAATGCCCACCTTAATGTCCTTTGATACTAGTTTTCCTTCGTAAACTTTCATGATAATCCTCCTGTTGTATTGGTTTTATGTAATAATATGACTGTAATTGTAAATATTGACCACTTTAATTATCTTTTAAACTTCAAGAATATGGCCCATTCTTGCTTTCTTAGTTTTTAAATAGAATACGTCGAATTTGTTTGCTTCTATTTCGATTGGAACTCGCTTGCTGATTTCCATTCCATAATCAGATAGCTGATATATCTTGTCTGGATTGTTTGTTAAAAGATTTAGCGAGTGAACTCCAATATCTTTTAAAATCTGGGTGCCAACATAGTATTCTCTTAAATCACCTGGGAAGCCCAAAGCTATGTTGGCATCAAGAGTATCCATGCCTTCATCCTGTAGCTTGTATGCTTTTAGCTTATTTACAAGCCCGATTCCACGTCCTTCTTGACGCATGTATAGCAATATACCCCTGCCCTCATCGGATATCATTTCCATAGCTCGCTGAAGCTGCTGGCCGCAGTCACATCTCATCGAGCCAAACACATCTCCAGTTAAGCATTCTGAGTGGACGCGACAGAGCACATCACTTCCGTCGCCTATGTCCCCCTTCACTAGTGCCACATGGTGCTCACCATTTATCTTGTTGATGTAACAATGAGCCATGAACTCGCCATATTTAGTAGGCATCTTTGCAATTGAAGCGCACTCAACTATAGTGTCATAAATTTTTCTGTATTCCATTAACTCAGCGATAGATATCATTGTAAGGTTGTGCTCTTTTGCAAACTCCTGAAGCTGATTTCGTCGCATCATGGTGCCATCCTCTGCCATGATTTCACAGCAAAGACCACAGGCCTTTAATCCTGCCAGCTTCATCAAATCCACTGTTGCCTCGGTATGACCTTGGCGAACTAATACTCCGCCATCCTTTGCAACTAGAGGAAACATATGACCTGGTCGTCTAAAGTCTTTTGCCTTGGATTCATCTGTAACAACCATCCTTGCAGTAAGCCCACGCTCTGCAGCAGATATTCCTGTTGTAGTATCCACATGGTCGATTGATACCGTAAATGCGGTTTCGTGATTGTCTGTATTTACATCAACCATTGGACCAAAGCCAAGACCTTCTGCTATTTCAGCGCTCATCGGCATACAGATAAGACCTTTTGCCTTGCTAGCCATAAAGTTGACATTTTCTGTTGTGGCAAACTGGGCTGCACAGATTAAATCCCCTTCGTTTTCTCTGTTTTCATCATCCACAACTAGAATCATTTTGCCGGCTCTAATATCCTCTAGCGCCTTCTCAACCAATTCTTTCATTTGTATCCTCCATTTCGTATTTACGAATATATTTACCAATTATGTCGTTCTCAAGATTAACAATCGCCCCTGGTCGTTTATCCTTTAGTATGGTCTGCTCAAGAGTGTGTGGGATGATTGAAACACTAAAGCTTGAGGCCGTAACTCTTGCAACAGTAAGACTTATTCCATCTATTGTGATAGAACCCTTTTCAACTATTCCAGATAGAATTTCCTTTCTGGTGGTAACCTCATACCAAACAGCATTGCCTTCACGCCTTGTTGCTTTAATTCGGCCCGTACCATCAATATGGCCTGTAACTATATGGCCTCCAAATCTGCCATTTGCAGGCATGGCACGCTCCAGATTTACCTGACCTGCAATTCGTAAATCTCCAAGACTTGACCGACTGTAAGTTTCATTCATAACATCCACGGTAAACTGACTGCTTGTAAAATCTACCACCGTAAGGCAAACTCCATTGACTGCTATGCTGTCTCCGATGTGAGCGTCCTCTAAAACCTTAGAAGCGCCTATCACAAGCTGACTTTTGCTGCTGTTTCTAACCACGGATTTTATTGTTCCGATTTCTTCGATTATCCCTGTAAACATCAGTATCTCACCTCATTTTCTATCAGGATATCTTCGCCTATCATCGTTATATTTTTTGGCACAAGCTCTACAGCGTCATTTGGATGCTCGATTCCAAGTCCCTCTACCGGGGATTTTGCACTGCCACCAAAGATTTTTGGTGCCATGTAAATCTGAACCTCATCCACGATCTTAGCCTGAATTGCGCTGTAGTTTAGCGTGCCTCCTCCCTCTAAAAGAACACTGTCTATCCCCATTTCTCCAAGGTCTATCATCAACCGCTTTAAATCGACCTTGCCATCCTCGCCTGGGACACTTATCACTTTGCAATTTGCTTCTTCGTATTTGCGAATTCTCTCCTGATTATCACTTGCCGTTGCAATAATGGTTTGATTGTTTTTAGCATCAGAAATCACCTGCGAATCTAGAGGTGTTCTAAGTCTGCTGTCGCAAATAATTCGAATTGGATTTTTGCATTCATCATCTAATCTGCATGTTAAAAGAGGATTATCCACTATGATTGTTTCAACCCCCACCATAATCGCCGACAAATCGTTTCTGGTTTTATGAACAGCCTTTCTTGCAACCTCGCCAGTTATCCACTTTGACTCACCTGTTTTGGTGGCTATCTTTCCATCGGAGGTCATTGCATATTTCATCACCACATAAGGAAGCTTAGTAGTGATATATTTTTGAAAGACTTTGTTCATCTTCTCACATTCATCCTTTAGGATTCCTGTAACCACTTCTATTCCATGATTCCTTAAAATCTCAACTCCCTTGCCAGCCACTAATGGATTTACATCTAAAGCGCCCACAACTACTCTTGCGATTTTGTTTTCGATAATGGCCTCAGTACAAGGTGGAGTTTTGCCGTAATGACAACATGGCTCTAGAGTTACGTAAATCGTCGCTCCTTCTGGATTCTCACTGCAATTTTTCAGAGCATTTCTCTCGGCATGTAACTGCCCATATTTCTCGTGATAACCCTCGCCTATGATTCTGCCATCCTTGACTATAACTGCTCCTACCATAGGATTTGGATTTACAAATCCTGCCCCTTTCTTTGCCAATTCTATGGCTTTCGCCATGTAATATTCATCATTCAAAACGTCTCCTCCATACACATCTTTAAAGTGAAGCTCTTTTTTACAAGCTAGGAAATTTCCTCGCCTAGTATGTAAAAAAGCCTTGGACATAACTATCCAAGGCTTCACATACATCTATTTAAATTAAAAAGCCCTGAGAATATAAATTCCCAGGGCAAATAAATGCATTCTTAATCTTCTTTCATCCAGACTATACTGTCGGCTTCGGAGTTTCACCGAATCATGCCATATGGCTCGCGGGCTATACCGCCGGTAGGGAATCTCACCCTGCCCTGAAGATAGTTGTTCAATTGATTAGATTGTAGTTAATGTGAATACTAATGTCAATTATTATTCAGCATCTTCTGCTGGAGCAGCGCCTGCTGCTGCAATGCTGCTGTCAGAATTGTAGTTGGCAAGGTTACCTGTAACTACATTTTCATTTAAGCTTTCGAGATTCTCAAATCCCTGTATTGAGTATGAATATGTATAGTATCTGCTGCGAATTGAAGACTCATATCTGTATGAATTGTATTCCATACGTGAACGTGACAAGTCACATGAGAGTTCACCCTTTTCGTTGATTACAACATTATCAAACTCTACTGCATTGTATACATCGCATCCGTCAGTTTGACCTTCATCACTAATAGTAACAGTGTTCTTGAATACAAGGAAAACTTTGTTTGTTCCATCATTCTTTTCTGTCAAAACATAATTACCAACATACTCTGTGCCTGCAAGCTTAACTTTATCAGAACTGTAACCCTTAGCAAATTCTTGTGTAATCTTGTCCTCGGCAACTTTTTTGATGTCTTTAATGTTGGCATCTGTGATATCAGAAGATTTTGTAATATATTTACCAAGTCCTTCAACCTTGAACTCTTTAGAAACTACTGAAGGAACCTTGTCATACTTTTCAGCGCATGATTCTATAGTTGATGCTTCGTCATAGCTATCCTTTGTACGAACCTCAACTGTGACTGTGTCACCTTCTTTGAGGTCATAGAATGGATCTGCTCTGTATTCTAAATCCTTATAAATTTTATCATCGCTAGTAACGTTTATTTCAGCCTTACCTTCGCCATCAACGCCAGTGAATACTACCTCTACGCCCTTAAATGGATCGAATACTTCTGTCTCCTCAAGACCCTTTACTTTGATTTCGTTGTCATCAGCCTTGAAGCGAATACCATACTGCTTCTTGAAGTATTTTTCATCAACCTTCCATGTAACCTTAACCTTGTCACCATTAGAAAGTCCTTCAGACTTTTCGAACTTGAACTTGATCTTGTTGCTAAGGTCGTCGTATGAGCCGCTAGATGTAGCAGACTTTGATGCCTTCTTGTAAAAATCTTCAAAGAATTCTGAAGTGAATAACTCACCCTTGGCAATACCAACTGACTCGTAACCCTCGAATTCAACCTGGAGGTAGTCGTTAAGATCCATAGTGTGCTTTCTGATACTTACAAAAATACCAAGTGCGATTATTAATGCAAGAACTAAACCTGCAATAACAAAAGCGAGCTTTGGAGCGCCACCCTTTCCAGTAGCAGGAGCACCCATTCCGATATTGGAAGTTGCTGTTGTTGCCCCCATTCCATTTGTAGTGTTTGTTGTAGCAGCCTGAGGTGCTGCTGGTGTAGGAGCTGCTGCACTTTCGACTTTAGCTCCACAGTTTGTGCAGAAGACTGTACCGTCTTCAAGCTTTGTACCACATTTTACACAAAAAGCCATTTCAATTCCTCCCTTTCATAGCTTATTTTGTTGTTCACTAAAAATAATTAAGAACTCTTTAGTCGTTATTTTCGCACATTAAGTTGTAATTTGCAACTTATTTTTTTATAAATTTTAAAAAAATTTTTATTTGTTTCGATTTTTACACAATTCTCCCCGTGCTGAGGTGATTGTATATATCAGCAATCTGGCGGCTCATTGTATATTTTTCAGTAATTTTAGACTACAATTTTATTTTTGAGGAATATTATAAATAGAATTTCTATCCCTCACTTCCAGGAAGAGGGCGATGCTTAGCTGATAATTCATCAACATCTATTCGCATAATGCTGACAATAGAAGCCATTCTCTCATCAAAAACAAAGCCTTCTTTGCCTGTCTGTGTTTTCATGATTGCATTTAGCGCTTTTATTTTTTCATCAGGATCATCTATGAGAACAACCTTGCCTGTACCCATGATGCACTCATAGGTCATACCATACTGGCATGCCATCTTGCCTTCAAAGGGTGCAACATTGCGCTCCATAGTAAAGCAACAATCTGCATTCTTGCGAATGATATCTAGCTTTCGTCCAGTGTTCGCTCCGTGTAAATAAATTATGTAATGGCCGTCTGTCTCGTCTTGGAGCACTCCATAATTAAGCGGAACCACATATGGCTTGCCATCATCAACCAAACCCAAGTGTAGGTATGAGCATGTGTTTATAATTTCGCTTATTTTGTTTTGATCTGTGATTTCTCGTTCACGTCTAGTCATTTTTTCACTCCTTTTTACACAATCTGAATTGACTCTATATTTACTTAGAGGTGTTGCTCATTCGTTGTAAAAGCGAAACACATTCCGTATGCATCGTGTGCCCAAATTGATCTACCACTGTGTATTTGTGTAGATGATAGCCCCGCTCTTCTAAATACTTTAAATCCCGGGCAAGGGTGGCGCTGTCGCAGCTGACGTAGACGATGCGCTGAGGTGACATAGATACCATAGTGTCTAATGCTACTGTATCACACCCTTTACGAGGTGGGTCCACCATGATAACGTCCGGTTTTGTCATTTCATCTAATAGGTTCGCATCCGCGGATGCGTCATACCCTTCATTCTCAAGTAGTCGACTAGCTGCCGCTTTGCCACTATAAAACTCTGGGAGGATTCTTTCAGCCTCGCCGCAAAAGAATCTTGCATTCTCTAAGTCATTAATCTTAGCATTTGCTTTAGCATTTTCTATGGCCTGCGGCACAACTTCAATTCCAAATACCATTCCTGCGCGTTTTGCCATAGAAAGTGATATGGTTCCAATACCACAATACAAATCCCATACACTTTCACTACCGTGTAAATCGGCATACTCCAATGCCTTACTATACAACCTCTCCATCTGGTCGTGATTGACCTGATAGAATGAATTTGCGCTTATATCAAACATAATTGTATCGCCGTTTGTAAGGGTGATGCTATCGCGGATAGCTTCCTTGCCATACAACAGCTTGGTTTCAAAGCCCATAATTACATTGTCGCGACGAGTATTGATGTTAAGAACTAGCGATGCTAATTCTGGTTCTATTCTTCGTATATGCGATATCAGCGAATCAACACTTGGCAGCTTATCTCCATTTACCACCACACAGACCATCGTCTCTCCCGTGGCCTTGCCCTCTCGAACAAGCACATGCCTGATTAATCCCCTTCTAGAGACTTCATCATATGCTGGGACTTTACACTCCTTCATGTATTCAATTACCGCATATACGATATCCATGCTCTTCTTTGAGCATAGCTTGCAGTCATCATTGGGAACTATTCTATGACTGCGCGCTCCGTAGAATCCCGCAATCAAATTTCCTTCTTTGTCTGTTCCAATCGGCACTTGGGCCTTGTTTCGGTATCGAACTGGCTCATCCATCCCTATGATTGATTCATGGATTGAATCTACATAGTCTCGGTCATAACCGCCGATTTTCACAAGGTTATTTGCCACTATGTTTTCTTTAATTTCAAGCTGCTTGTTGTAATCAACCTGCATGATTTGGCAGCCGCCACACTGTCTCGCCTTGTCGCAATCTGGCGTAACACGATAAGCGGATGGTTCTATCACCTCTTTGACCGTGGCAAAACAATAGGTCTTCTTTACCTTGGTTATGATGACATCGCAAACATCGCCGACAACGGCGTCTTTGACAAAAATGGTCACACCATCAGTGTGACCAATTCCTGCGCCCTCAAGGGACATATCCTCAATTGTTAATCGTACAATATCGTTTTTATTCATTAATTCTTTCCTGTTCTACGGATATTTGAATCAAGCAAGCGATTGAATCCTTGCCAGGTTAAATTGTTTTCTTCAACATTTTCAAGAGCCTCGTAGATAGTTTCAAGCTTGGCATCCAAGTTGTCTGCAAATGAAAGGGCAATTGCCTCTGCAATAGCTGGCTTCTTTGGTGAACCGAACTCAAGCTCGCCGTGGTGAGAAAGGATGCAGTGAATAAGCTCTTTTCTCTTGACCTCTGGAAAACCTTCGATATCATCTATTGATCTATCTAACATGTTAGCTCCGACATAGATGTGGCCCAACAATTGTCCCTCATCTGTGTAATCGTTGCGAGGAAATTCTGAAAGCTCTCGAACCTTGCCGATGTCGTGGAAGATTGCAGCTGTAATAAGCAGATCCCTATCCAAGAATGGGTACTGCTTGCAAAAGAAATCACAGTTGGTGGCCACTGAAAGTGTATGCTCTAGCAATCCACCGGTAAATCCGTGATGAACAGATTTGGCTGCTGAGTGTGATTTGAAATCTTCGATGAAATCTTTGTTGTCTACAAAATACATATTCAGCAAAGCCTTCATGTATGGAGCCTTTACTGAGTTGATAAGCTTGGTTAAATCTGCCCACATCACAGCAACATCTTTTTTGCTGGATGGGATGTAATCTTTAATCTCGAACTCGCCTGGATTTGCCTGACGAAGACGCTTTATATTGAACTGCAAAGCACCGTTCCAGCTTGTGATATCACCAGTAACAGTGATGAAATCAAGCTCTTCGTAGTCGCTGATGCCCTCGGAATCAACATCCCAAATCTTGGCATCGATGGTGCCTGTTTTGTCACAAAGTGTAAGAGATTCAAAGGCCTTACCGGTCTTTGAAATGCCCTGAGTCTTTTTCTTACAAAGATATGTCTCTGTTCCTCTGTCTCCCTCTTTAAGTGTGTTAATGTATTTCATGAATTCTCCAATCTAAGTCTGCCAAGCAGACGGGTGCAGCTAACGCTGCGAAAACTTATTCATTCATTATAAAGTATCCACTTTTTATAATCAATTAGCATTTTCGCATGTGAAAAAGTACGCTCAGTATAAATAATTTATTAGGTTTTTGATTTTCCTCAGAAAATCAAAAACCGGATATAGACCAATATTTTCTGGAAGAAGATGTTGCTCTGCGAAGCAGAGTTCCTGTGGGCTTTTTCTTTAAGTTGCACAAAAGAAGTCATGACTTTCTGCTGGCAGAAGAAGAAATTGCCAGCAGAAATCTGGCTTTGCCAGACTTCTTTTCCATTTCATGAAAAAGCAGGTCTGGTACAATTCCTGTGGGCAACTTAAGTAAAGAGCTAACAAAGACCTATTATATTAGAGGAAATAAAGAAAGTATTACTATTGTCAAAATAGTATGGTCAGTAATACTTCTTGTGAGTATAAACTCCTGGAATTGGGTGAATTATAAACTGAAAAGTATTAGTATGCCCTGATTTGAGGTCGACTAATACTTATTTTTCACAATTTCGAGTGAAATATGAACAAACAAGAAAGAGTTTTGCTACGCAAAACTCCAGCAGTGCGAGGCGACATTTGCTGTAAGCAAATAAATTCTTCTGTCGCCGAGACACATATTTCACACGAAGTGTGTTTTTTACCTTATAGGAGATTGCAAAGCAATTTCCTATAAGGTAAAAAAGTATTACTTTGCTTCAATATGAGCAAAAGTAATACTTGATGCGGTAAAAGTGATTGTATAAAAGATGTTCAAAGAGAAACGATTCATCTATTCTAATATGCTTTACCTCAGAATTCATTGCATTATGATAAATAGTAAATACATAAAGCTACTATTTAGCGACTGAATCCTTTCCTCTTTTTTATTTAAATGTTACTATCGTGACCCCGGCGTCGCCTTCTCCGAATTCTCCCAGATGGAACTCTGCTATATTTTTTGCTTTGCGCAGGTACTGGTGTACTCCATTTCGGAGGGCTCCGGTACCTTTTCCGTGAACCACGCGAACGGATGTAAGGTGGCTAATGTATGCATCATCAAGGTATTTTTCTAGCTTTGCAATACCTTCATCAACTGTACAGCCAAGCAGGTTGATCTCTGGCGAAATAGAAGCAGATTTGTTGAAGCCACCATAGTTCATGTTCTTCACACGAGTCCCCTTCTTTGGTACAAACTTGTCCTCCTCCTCGATGAGGACAAGATCTTTGATGTTGACCGTGGATTTCATGATTCCCATTTGAACTGTAACATCCCCTTTAGCATTTGGAGCTGTACAAACTTGCCCAGTGAGATTCATGGAAAGAACCTTTACCTTGTCACCAACGTGGAGGTTGGTTGGAACGTTTTTGTTTTCCTCAACCTTCTTTTCTTCCTTTGCCTTGCTCTTGGATTTATTGATATTCTTACCAAGCGCTTGACGTTTAGCCTCCATGGCAGAGATGTTTCCACCGCCTTTGCCAAACTTGTTGAAGTCGCGAATTGTCTCATCGGCAATATCCTTTGCCTCTTGAAGTATTGCAGCTGCATCCTCGTGAGCTTGGCGTATAAGCTCTTCACGCTGAGATTTGATTCGCTCTTCCTTTGCAGTTGCATCAGCAAGCTTCTTCTCAGCCTCCGCTAAATCAGCGGCTGCTTTTTCTGCATCTTCTTCCACCTGATGGCGTTTCTGCTCAAGGTCTACCATCAAGTCTTCGAAGGATTTGTCATCTTCGGACAATCTGCCCTTAGCGCTCTCTATTAAATCCTCTGGAATTCCAAGCTTTGAAGAAATAGCAAAAGCGTTGGACTTTCCTGGCACACCAATAATCAAATGATATGTTGGGCTAAGAGTCTCTAGCGAAAACTCACAGGATGCATTTTCTACTCCATCAGTCGAAAGAGCGTAGACCTTTAGCTCACTATAGTGGGTTGTAGCCATCGTGCGCACATCTAGAGTATGCAACCTATCTAGAATAGACTGAGCCAATGCTGCACCTTCCTTCGGGTCTGTTCCAGCGCAAAGCTCGTCGATGAGGATTAAAAACTGTGGCACCTTGCTCTCGGTTTGGCTGCCGTAAATCACCTTGGAATGTTTAAAATCCTTTTTGTTCTTTTCGATTATTTCTTCAGTTTCGTGGGAATAGCTTCCTCCATTGATTGCCTCTAATATGTGGACAATGTTCACCATGTGAGATGAGAATGTTGAAAGCGATTGCTCGATAGACTGCTCGTCACCTATATCCGCATATACGTCATCAAAAACTGCAATCTGACTTCTGTCCTTTGCAGGGATGTGAAGGCCTGCTTGCGCCATAAGAGTTAGCAAGCCGCAGGTTTTAAGTGATACCGTCTTACCACCAGTGTTAGGACCTGTGACAAGGAGCAAATTGTATTCTTCACCAAGCTTAATGTCGGTCGACACAACCTTTTTAGGGTCTAGAAGTGGGTGGCGCGCCCCTCTAAGATTGATTATCCCATCCTCGTTAAACTCAGGCTTTGCAGCATTAAGTTCAACCGCATAGCGCCCTTTTGCAAGGATGAAATCTATTTCGGTAAGCAATTCGTAATTACGGATTATCCCCTCGGCAGATTCTGCTATCTTATTTGAAATGATTGCAAGGATTTTCTCAATCTCATCCTGCTCACGTACCTGAAGCTCTCTAAGCTCGTTGTTTAAATCTACCGCCTGCATAGGCTCGATGAAGAATGTTGAACCGGTAGATGACTGGTCATGCACCATTCCAGGCACTCGAGATTTGTAATCAGAGCGTACAGGCAGGCAAAATCTACCGCCCCGAACTGTGACTACAGGCTCTTGCAAATATCCGCGAGTAGTAGAATTATTTAGCATGGAATTCATTACACTTTTAATCTTTTCATTGGTACGCTGCATCCCTTTACGAATATCAAAAAGCGCTGTGCTAGCATCATCTGCGATGGTCTCTTCGTCGATAATACATCGTCTTATCTCGTTTAAAATAGCAACCTCTGGCGATAGGCCATTGAAATAAAATGTAAGAGCGTCCTCCTCTTCTAGCTGCTTGCCATAGGCTGCCACTCGCTTTGTCACTTCGAGCACTGACGCTACCGCAAGAATCTCTTCGATTGTAAGAGACGAACCAAGCTCTAGCCTAGCTAGAGATGGACGCAAATCCGTTGTTCCGCTGGCGCTGATATCCCCTACCTTTACCAAGCGGTTAAAAGCGCACTCCGTCTCCTGCTGCATAATCTTGATTTCTTCTATATCATTTATTGGCAAAAGCTGCTGACATCTAAGCTTGCCCGCCTCGCAGGTGGCAAGTTCAGAAAGCCTTGCAATTATTTTGTCGTATTCTAATGTCTTTAAAACTTTAAGATTCATATTATATTTATCTAGCCTCCATGAATACTACTTTAGCTATTATCATAAAGAACAAAACTTGTTTGTTCAAGTTGGACAAACAAGTTTTATCTGTTTTTAAAAGCATCCTCGCTAAAGGATGCTTTTAATCTATCTATTTTTTATTTCAATGTAGGACTTCACAACCTCAACTAGCTTGTCGTAGTCCATAACTCCTGTGTCTAGGCAGAAATCGTAGTTGCGGGCATCGTTCCAATCGCGACCGGTATAGTAACGATAGTAATCAGCTCGATGCTTGTCTATGTCGTGCATACGCTTGATGAGTTCATCATCTGTTCCGCTGACCTGCTTGCGAAGTCGCTTAAGGCAGTCCTCTTCGGAAGCGTAGAAGAAAAGCGAAAGCACATATGGCCTGTCTTTTAAAATATAATCCGCACAACGACCAACAAAAATGCAGCTCTGAGCATCGGCTATTCGTTTGATAACATCAGCCTGAAGTTCAAACAGATTGTCATCGGATGTGAAGGCTGCGTACTCTGGTGTAAGAGGCTTGCCCTTGTATTTCCCTTTTGCTGTCAAGATAATCTTTCGAACATGTTCATCAACCTGACCAAACAATTCTTCATTGATTCCACTTTGGTCTGAAGCAATTCGTAGAATCTCTCGATCATAGACTGGAATCCCAAATTCTGCACCCAGCTTTTTGGCTAGAGTAAGACCACCTGAACCATAGCTTCTTGCGATACAAATAACAAGTTTTTTCTCATCTGCCATGTTGTAAACCTCCCTACTATTCTCCTAGATAGGCTTTTTTGATAGAATCGTCGTTCATGAGGTCCTTGGCGTCGCCAGAGAGAACTATGTTTCCTGTCTCAAGTACATAAGCTCTATCTGCGATTGCAAGTGCCTTTTTAGCGTTCTGCTCAACTAGAAGAACTGTCGTGCCTGCATCGGAAATCGACTGAATTATTTTGAAAATCTCATCAACATAGATTGGCGAAAGTCCCATTGAAGGCTCGTCCATAAGCACGATGCTAGGTTTGCTCATAAGTGCACGGCCCATTGCAAGCATCTGCTGCTCGCCACCTGAAAGTGTACCTGCCAGCTGATTCTGACGCTCCTTTAATCTAGGAAAACTCTCATATACCATCTCGTATGAGTCAGCAATTTCCTTCTTGTTACTTCTAGTATATGCTCCCATTTTCAAGTTTTCAAGCACAGTTAAACCAGGGAAAACTCTACGTCCTTCCGGCACATGAGCAAGTCCCATGGATACGATTTTGTGCCCTGGAATCCTAGTTATATCTACACCGTTAAGCATTACTGAACCGGTGGTTGGAGTAAGCATTCCAGAGATGGTCTGAAGTGTAGTCGTCTTGCCGGCACCGTTAGCGCCAATCAAGGCAATTACCTCACCCTCGTTAACCTCGAAGCTGATTCCCTTCAAGGCCTGGATAACTCCGTAATTTACTTTTAAATCTTTAACTTCTAACATTTAGCACCTCATCTATTTCGTCAATGTAAGCAAAGCTCATCTTTGACACCCTTCTTAAAGGGTAAGTTTTGCTTTATCATATACCTCAATAAATAATCTACTCTCCAAGATATGCCTTGATAACCTCTGGGTCGTTAAGTACAGTTGATGTTTGTCCCTGTGACAAGACACGTCCAAAATTTAATACTGTAAGCTTTTCGCAGATACCTGATACAAGCTTCATATCATGTTCAATCAAAAGGATGGTAACACCAAATTCCTTTCTGATAAGTGCGATAGTGTTCATCAAATCCTTCGTCTCATTTGGATTCATACCTGCTGCTGGCTCATCCAAAAGTAAAAGCTTTGGATTGGTAGCAAGTGCGCGAGCAATCTCAAGCTGACGCTGTTTACCATATGGAAGATTAGATGCCAAAACATCTGCAAACTTATCAAGCCCGAATACTGAAAGAATCTCTAGTGCCTTCTCATCCATCTTCTTTTCTGTATTAAAGAACTTTGGCAATCTAAAAATTCCAGTTGCAGTTCCGTATTTAAAAGAATTGTGTAATCCAATCTTTACATTGTCTAACACAGATTGATCGCCGAAAAGTCGGATGTTCTGGAACGTTCTAGCAACACCTGCCTTGTTGATTTCGGCTGTCTTCTTGCCTGTGATATCTGTTCCATCAAGGAAAATCTTGCCGTCAGTAGGCTTGTAGATACCTGTAAGCATGTTGAAAACTGTAGTCTTTCCTGCACCGTTTGGACCAATCAAACCATAGAGCTCGCCCTCTTCGATAGAGATGTTGAACTCATCAACGGCTCTAAGTCCACCAAAGGAAATGCCAAGATTAGTAACTTCTAGTAAACTCATTACTGCACCTCCTTTTTCTTTTTGATAATAGCTTTAAGCCCGTGCTCTTCTCTCCACTTAAGGATTGATGGAGCCCAGTTAAATAACATGAGTGCAATGAGGACGATTGAGTAGATAAGCATTCTGTAGTTTGCAAGTCCTCTAAGCATCTCTGGAAGTAAGATGAGCAATGTTGCTGCAATGATAGAACCAGAGAAATTGCCGATACCACCTAAGACAACGTATACTAAAATCATGATAGACATGTTGTAACCGAATGTGTTTGTTGTAGCTGTAAGTGAGCTGATGTTGTGAGCATATAAAACGCCACCTACACCTGCTATTGCAGCTGATAACGTAAATGCGATAAGCTTGTATTTTGTAATTGGAAGACCAACTGTCTCGGCTGCAATCTGATTGTCACGGATAGCTTTGACTGCTCTACCTGTTCTAGAATTAACAAAGTTGTGTGTAACAATCACAGCGATGATGAGCAACAGTACGGCTATTGTAAACGTAGACTGACGCGGTGTTCCCGTGATTCCCTGAGCGCCATTTACTATGACAGTGCCATCGGGTTCCATTCCAAGAGCCATCATATCTTTAAGTGAAAAATGAACACCCTTGCCGTCGATTCCTACGTATAAAACATTGATAACATTTTTGATAATCTCGCCAAATGCCAAGGTTACGATTGCAAGATAATCGCCTCTAAGTCTGAGAACTGGGATTGCAATAAGGAATCCAAATAATCCTGCAAAGAATGTTCCAATGACAAGCGCAATGATAAATCTTGGTACATCTGGAATAGTTCCTCTAAATGCCTTTGAAAAGAACGCCGAGATAAATGCTCCAACACACATAAATCCAGCATGGCCAAGAGAAAGCTCTCCTAGATATCCAACGCACAGATTGAGACCAACTGCCACAAGGGAGTATGCACAAACCGGAACGAGCAATCCCTTCATAAGAGATGTGAGATTTCCTGTGGCATCAAGAATGGTCATAACTGCATATAAAATAACTATTACAGCAATAGTAGCTATAAGCTTTGTTGTTGATTTGTTTGATCCGGTTGTAAGTTTCTTTAATTTTTCCATCTTCATCACCTACACCTTCTCTTTAATCTGCTTGCCTAAAATTCCTGAAGGCTTAACCAAAAGTACAATAATTAATACCGCAAATACGATAGCATCTGCCAACTCACTGGAGATGTATGCCTTTGCCAAAATCTCAATAATACCAAGTAATAATCCACCAAGAAGTGCTCCTGGGATGGAGCCGATTCCACCGAATACCGCAGCCGTGAAGGCTTTGATACCAGGCATTGAACCTGTGTATGGGGTAAGTGATGGATATGAGCTACAAAGCAATGCTCCTGCAATTGCTGCAAGACCAGAGCCAATAGCAAAAGTAAGGGAAATCGTTGCATTGACGTTGATTCCCATCAATACTGCTGCATCTCTATCCTCGGATACAGCACGCATTGCCTGACCTGGCTTGGTGTTCTTGACGAACCACATGAGCACAATCATTATTACAAGACATATTGAAATAGTGATTATGGCATTGCCTGTAATCTTAAGCTGTCCGCCTGCAAAGGTAAGACCCTTCCAAGGGATGATTGATGTGAATGATACAGGGTTTGAACCGAACACCAAAAGTGCCACGTTCTGTAAGAAATAGCTGACACCGATTGCGGTGATAAGTACTGCCAGATTAGTAGCCTTTCTGAGTGGAGCGTAGGCTATCTTTTCTATGATCATTCCAAGTGCTGTACAGCAACCTATTGCAATAACTATAGAAACAATAGCCGGCATACCAGCATTTGATGTGCAAATAAATACCAAATATGCGCCAATCATAATGACGTCACCGTGGGCGAAGTTAAGCATCTTTGCAATACCGTAAACCATGGTGTATCCCAAAGCTATGAGGGCATATACACTTCCCAAACTCAAACCGTTGATTAGATAGGTTAAAAATCCCATAACTAAAAACTCTCTTTCAAAAATAATATTGCGATGCACGCCGTCCCCGTAGCCGTCATCAGCTAAAGAAATCTGGTGCATCGCCATTGATGTACGTCTCTATATAAATTATAGTTTTTGTTTATCCGTAGTCAATAAGTCCTTGATGGCTTGTTGGCGTAACAGCTGCTTTTATATTATTCTTATGCAGCTGTAGACATCAAGCTCTATTATTTCTTAAGCGAAGCTTTCTTTGCTGAGCGTAGAAATTAATAGGCTTGTTGGCGTAACAGCTGCAATACATTATTATTCAGCTGATACGTATCCACCGTCTTTGATGATGACAGCCTTAGGTGCTTTTGAAACCTCACCCTTGTCGTTCCAAGTCATGCCTTCGCCTGTAAGACCATTATAGTTGATATCCTGGATTCCAGAGATAAGAGCATCACAGATATCTTCATTTGAAGCATCTGGCTTAAGGTCTGCTGCCTCAAGTGCTTCCTTGATGATGTAAACACCATCGTAAGCATCTGCTGCGAACTGGTTAGGTGTGCCCTTGAACTGCTCTTCGTACTTAGAAACAAATGACTTTGTAGCTTCGTCTTCAGAGTCGGCTGCAAATGGTGTAAGAAGATATACACCCTCAGCAAGCTTTGTATCGAAGTTCTCTACACCAAGAAGTCCGTCGAATCCATCTACACCAAACATAGTTGGAGTATATCCCATCTGATCAGCCTGTGTAAGAACGATTGAACCCTCTGTGTAGTAGAATGGAAGGAACAATAAATCTGCATCTGCACTCTTACATTTCTGAAGCTGTGTAGAGAAATCAGTCTTGTTGTCAGCTGTGAAAGCCTCTGTTGCTACGATATCAAGACCCTTAGCCTTTGCTTCTGTAGCGAAATTTTGGTAAACGCCTGATGAGTATGGATCTGAACTATCGTAGATGATACCAATCTTTGTTCCAAGCTTGTTGTCAGCAATGTAGTCAGCTGAAACAGTACCCTGGTTAGGATCTGAGAAACAAATCTGGAATGTATTGTCGTGGTTTTCTGTAACACTTGTTGATGAAGCAGATGGAGTAAGCTGGAACATTCTGTCAGCGTATGTCTCCTCTGATACAGCGGCGCAAGCACCAGATGTAACTGTACCTTCGAGAATCTGCATTCCCCAATCCTTAAGTGTGTTGTAAGCATTAACTGCCTTCTGAGGATCTGCCTCGTCGTCTTGGAAGTTGAATGCTATCTGATATCCATTAATTCCGCCATCAGCGTTGATTTCGTCAACAGCAAGCTGAATAGCGTTCTTTACACCCTGTCCGTACTGAGCAGCACCACCAGTGATTGGTCCAATACCTCCAATTCTCCAAGTGAGCTCTCCTGATGTGTCAACATTATCTGAACCTGCAGAACCCTTACCGCAGCCAACAAATAATGATGCTACCATTGCTGCACAAAGTGCTAAGCTAAACACTCTTCTCTTCATATTGTTGTCCTCCTACAAATTGGAAAAATCCATCCCCATTAATTATTGGATTTTTACTTTTATTCTTTAACGCTTTAAATTCCGAAACCCCCTCGTTGGAAATATAATAAAACTTGTTTCATGAATCGTCAACTAAAACTTAGATGTTAATTTTAAAGCTTTGGAAGCCACTGTTAAATCTAGCTTATATTAGTAATATCTATCTCCTTTGCCTGCCCACATGGCAGCTTTTCTTCATCTAGTTTGAGTGATCCAAAGGCAGTTCGCTTTAGCTCCATCACCTGTCTTCCCACTGCAAAGAACATTCTCTTTACCTGATGAAACTTTCCTTCATGGATTGTGATGTGGCAAGTATTTCCACCATTGTAGTCCACAGAAGCAGGTGCAGTTGGCTCGCCCTCACCGATGTGAACACCTTCCTCTAATGCCTTTATATCCTCGTCAGAAAGCTCTCCATCTAATGTAACAAAATAGGTCTTGTCCACATGCCTTTTGGGTGAGAGCATGTTATGGGCAAGCACGCCGTCATTTGTTATTAGAAGCAAGCCCGTTGTATCCTTATCTAATCGACCAACTGGAGCCAAGCCCTTTGGAGCATCTGGAATCAGCCGGTAAAAAACATCCATCACCGTCTTTTCTTTGGCATCTTCGGTGGCAGTGATAACACCCTTTGGCTTGTTCATTACATAATAGGAAAACTTCTTGTAGGAATAATCTCTACCTTGATATGTGACAACCACAGTGTTTTCATCCACCTTTGTCTCTGGCTTATTAATCTTTTCTCCATCAACTAAAATAAGGCCCTTCTTAAGAAGAGCCTTTACTTCAGATCTTGTTCCTATATTAAGTTCGACCAGCAATTTATCCAATCTCATTAGTATGAAATTACCTCGTATCCATCTTCTGTGACAAGCACCTGATACTCCCACTGTGCCGATGGCTTACCATCAAGCGTTGATACCTCCCAGCCATTGCTTGGATCTGTTTTAATCTTTTGTGTACCCATGTTAATCATAGGCTCGATTGTAAACATGAAGCCTGGAACTAATAAAAGCTCGGTGCCTGGAAGAGTGTTGTAGCCAACCCAAGGCTCCTCGTGGAAATCAATTCCCACACCGTGTCCGCCGATTTCGCGAACCACCTGATAGCCATTTGCATGAGCGTGTTCACAGATAGCTGCACCAACATCTCCAAGGAAGCCCCAAGGTTTAACCTGCGCCAGTCCTAGGTCGCAGCATTCCTTTGTAACCTCAACAAGCTTTCTTGTCTTTGGGTCAACATCTCCTATCATAAACATCCTAGAGGAGTCTGAATAATATCCATCTAGAATTGTAGAGCAATCTACATTTACAATGTCGCCGCTTTTTAAGATAACATCCTCGGATGGGTAACCGTGACAAACCTGATCGTTAACAGATGTGCACACGCTGTATGGAAATCCCTCGTAATTGAGAGGTGCAGGTATTCCACCCATCTTAGTAGTTGTCTCGTATACGATCTTGTCGATTTCAGCTGTGGTCATGCCTTCGCGGATGGCCTCACCTACCGCATCTAGACAAGCCATGTTTATAACTGCAGATTTCTTAATCATCTCTACCTGCTCAGGTGTTTTGAGCATGCTGTGCTTTGGTACCTTGTGGCCTTTGGCTGCAAAGCTGTCGATTTTGCGATCCATTGCCTCGTGGCACTGCTTATACTTGCGACCACTGCCACACCAGCAAGGGTCATTTCTTCCGATTTTAGCCATTTCTAATGCCTCTCTATTCCTCTTTCTTTTTCTTGTCCTCATCAGTCAATCCATTTATATAATTGATATGTTTGTGCTTTAAAGTGATATCACCCAGCACAAACTTATCCCATAATTTCTTGTTGATTTTGACCTTGTGCTGGTCGCGAATCTGACCATAATAATAGCCGTCGTACTTGTAGGCCGCCTGACTAGGTCCTTCTTTATCAGCAATGAAATCTTGGTATTTCTCTGCAATTGCTGCTATACGAATCTGATTATTGATTTCTTCTTCGGTGCAAGGCAGGTGTTCCCACTGCTCATCTAGCAAGTCTTCCCAGAAATCTGTGATGGCGTAGTCTAAATCCTGCTCCTCACTAGGTGAAAGCTTATCCATACCTTCTGCCACAGCTAGCTGATAAAACAGATGGTCGTGAACAGCCATCCCCATAACCACATCCTTGGCCTCCTCCTGGATGAAGGTATCATTGGTGTGAACATTCCAATAATCTTTGGTTGAATCAGGATTGTAAATCTTGGCCTGTTCTTCAACCTTGCCTTCCTCGTAGAGAATGTAAAAAGCCAAGTCCTTGAATGTTACTGCCTGACCATCAACGGTAACAGCTGCATCATCGAGATGTTGATTGTACTCGATAGGTCCTCTGCCTGTGTTCATGGTAAGAAGTGCGTAGATTATAACACCTACGCACACTAGTAACAATATTGGTTTGATTAATTTTTTAATAATCATAGTACCCTTCGTATAGTAATAATTGAATGGCAATTGACTGATCGGTAATTTGTAATACCAGTGGCAGTACTTTGTGCTTCCACAATTGTGCCGCCGCCTTGGTAGATTGCTACGTGTCCAGGGTAGCAAACAACATCACCGGGTTGCATGTAGTTATAGCTGACCTCTTTGCCCACTCCTCTAAAGGAACCTGAGGTCATTCTTCCACCATATTTAATACCAAAATTTGCCAGTACTCCTTGTACGAAACCAGAACAATCACAGCCGCCAGACAGATTGGTTCCTCCCCACACGTATGGACAACCTACGTATTGCTGCGCGAAGGAAACAACACTAGAACCGCTGACACCAGTTGAATATCCTGGGTTTAAATCACCATTAACATTGAAACCGCTGTAGCCTGCTGAGACCTGAGCTGTGCCTGTACCGTTGTTGGCCTGTCTAGCTGCAGCTTCTCTGGCTGCACGAAGGGCTGCCTCTCTCGCTGCAATTTCTTTGGCTTCTTTAAGCTCAGCATCCAAGTCTTTCTTTTCATCCTTTTTCTCGGAAATCACTGTTTTAAGATTTGCCTCTTGCGTAGCTAATTCCTTCTTGGATGATACAAGAGATTTTTTCTCAGTCTCCAATGTGGTTGCCAGTTCTTCGATTTCTGCCTCAATAGCTTGGAACTGCTCGAGTTTTTCTCTGTCGTAGTCATATACGCTACTAGCGTATTCCATTTTATTTAAAAACTGGCTGATAGAACCAGATGAAACAAGCATCTCAAATATGCTAGGATCCTCAGATTCATACATGTACTTGATACGAAGCTTCATGGCTGCGTATTGCTCTTCTCTGGCTTTCTTAGCATCCTCTAAAGCCGCCTTAGTCTCTTCGATTTCGGCTTCCATATCCGCAATCGCTGTTTCAATCTCAGTGATTTGGCTAACTATTGAATATAAATCGGAATCCAATTCGCTAATCTCGGACTCTAAAGCCTCCTGCTCCGCCTCAATCTCTGAAATAGAGCGGACAGCAGTTGTCACCAAAGAATCCGACAAAAACAGGGCCGCCATCAAAGAAATGCAAACCACCGACTTAACTATCTTTTTATATTTCATAAAACACTATCTCCAAAACCAATAACCAATAACCAATAACTTCTTGTTTTCACAAAAAACAAAATCTATATCTAGTGTCATTTTACATAATCTCTCCATATTATGATACAAGTCTTAGTGTTGGTTTTCAAGGGAAATAGTGCAATCGGAAGTGTCAAAGCATGAAACTTAAAGTCTAAATGTTTGAACTATGACTCATTTGCCTTTTGTGAACGTCTGCTTTCGGCGATTTAGCTGTTTTTTCAGGCTGACGATACATAGGATTAGTATATCCATATGTCGGATCTATAGGCTCAGACTGAAGTATATTTATTTGAGTTGTTTCCGTATCAGATAAATTCGTTATATCATCTGGCAAAATGTGTTGCGATTTTTCTGTTTCTTTAGGGATTTGTGGGTTTCTATCCATTAAACTTTCATGAGTCATATCTGCTATTATCTCCCAGGTAGCCCGCTCGTCATTAAGCGTAGAATTTGATAAAGATGTTCTACTATCATTGACACTCGCTGTTCTGTCAGAATCAATGCTAGGATTCTTAATAGGTAAGCATCTCGACATTAATTCCTTACATTTGTTAATTAGGTCCTTCATTTTGTTTGCCATAATTTTGTCCTCCTTCGTAAGCAAAATTCGACGGCGGATTTACAAATCCGTCCGTAAGTTATTAGTACATATATATATCAAAAAAATCACTTCACTTTTTTCCAAAAAATGAAAAATAGTTAAAAAATAACTGCAATATTGTTTAAAAACGACAATTTCTGCCTTAGTTTAGCGCTAAAAAGAATTTTTACAACATGGATAGAATTATTATCATAAAACTGAAAAAACCGCCGGCAAAATACCGACGGTTTAGTTTCCATATTTAATTGTAACTAGTAATTAACAATCTAGTAGCTTCATGCGAATTTCTTTAGTAATGATGTCTGTATAGCTGAAGGAAAGTAACTGTGATGGACATGTCTCGGTGTTGTCAACTAAAATTGTAAATACACTTGGGTATGCCTCTTTGATAACTCCTTGTTGAATGTCAACTTTGTTACGACCCTTGTCTAACTGAATAACGACTCTACTACCACACTGAGATCTAACAGATTCGCGTACCTTGTCGAAGTCTTCGCGTTCCATGATGTCTCCCCCTTTTCTAGCAGTTTTGAATGTTAATACATTCTTGAATTCGCTGAAAAGATTCTACCACTTTTTGTCTAATTTGTCAAAATTTTGATGCTATTTTTTGAATATTTATCATAAAAAACAGTCGTTTTTGCCCTATTTCACTAAGAAAAATAAGAATTTTAAATTTTGGTATAACTGTATTAATATTCAACAATATTCACTTTTTATTTCTAATTATTCACTCGTCCGTTACTATTCACACATGCCAACGACGCAAATCTACCCTCAACCCAGAGTTTTGATTTTTATTAGTCCCCTCTCAAGGCCTCAGGCTCCGCCTGCCCCTTGCAGAGTGACTAGAGAAGAATTATTGATTATCTTATCTTCCAAACTAGAGCATGCTGACCTGTCTTTTCACAGCTTTTACAAATCGAATTGAATGTGTATAGCTTGACGGACATTCTAAACCTATATAAGAGTTTCAAAATCTATACTTAGGGTAATTGCTAATCTATTACATTCACCAAGTGCAATTTAAAAAGTGTTTTTTGTTTGTATAGTCACCGGCGCACATTCGCCGTCCTGGCTCAAGTGACGCCTTCAGCCGCCGTCCTGGCGGCTGATGACTATACAAATCAAAAACCACTTTTTATTGCACTAGGTTCATTCCAAAGAAACGCAATTACTCCTAAGATAGATTATGAAACTCTTTTTATATAACTAAACTTATGTCCGTCAAAGCTACACATTCATCCGAGATTTGTAAAACTTTGAAAAAACAGGTCACAATAAACATGCGACAGTGGAAGATTAGATAATCATAATTCTTTGCTGGAACTCTGCAAGGGGCAGGCGGAGCCTGAGGCCTTGAGAGTGAACTAATAAAAACTGAACTTGTTGGATTGAGGGTAGATTTGCGTCGTTGGTATGGGTGATTAGTAGCACTAATTGATAAATAATGTCGTCTAGCATATAATGATTTTGGTCAAATGCAGTTTTTCAAAGGTTCATCTGCATGCAATATTTATTTTGGAGGTTACCATGCTCAAAACCATTTTATCTATCACCTTTATAGTAATATTTCTGATAGTGAGTATCCCTATCTGGGGAATTTTATTTATAATCGGACTTTTCAACAAGACATTCAAAGAAAAGCTTGGCTACAAGCTTGTAGCTTGGGCGTTTGGAGTTGTTATCTTTATTTCGGGAATAAAATGCGAAGTCAGAGGATATGAAAATGTTCCTAAAGACAAGTCAGTGCTTTTTATTGGAAATCACTTAAGCCTATTTGATATCATAATCGGCTACCACCTTTGTCCACCTGTGACTGGCTTCCTTTCAAAAAACACTATAGAAAAGGTTCCTCTCCTAAGCACTTGGATGAAGATTAACTACTGCCTCTTCCTTACAAGAACTGATCCACGTAAGGATTTGAAGCTTATTCTCAAAGCTCAAGAATACATCAAACAGGGCATTTCAATGTTTATCTTCCCAGAGGGAACTCGTTCCAAGACTGGAGAAATGGCTCCTTTCCATGAGGGTTCTTTCAAGATTGCAACCAAAACAGGTTGTCCTATCGTACCTGTTTGTTTCACCAATACTCGCGCCGTATTTGAGGCTCAGGCTCCTAGGATGAAGAAGGCTCATGTAATTGTTACCTTCTGTCCACCTGTTGATCCTACAGCGCTGGAGGGTGAAGATAAAAAATTTGTAGGTGCTTATGTGCAAAGAATTATGCAAGCGCAGTTGGATGCGGATGCCAAACTAATATAATTACAAAAACCTTCCCCTAGTCAGGGCAATGTCATTAAGTTGACATCGTCTAGTCAGGGGAAGGCTTTTTTATTTAAATCTATTTTTTATTGCTTCAACCACAGCATCAAAATTCATTGAGTGCGATGCCTTAACCAATACGGTATCACCACCACGGATTATTGGAAGTAAATCCTCCTGCATTTTTTCTACTGAGTCATAGTGATAAGCCATGCAGGAGCTGTTCTTTTGCTCCAAGGATTTGTTGATTTCTGCGGCGAGATCACCCACAGTGAAAACATAACCGATGTGGTTTTCTTCTAAAGCATTACCTATTTCAAAGTGCAGGTTTTTCTCATCTGCTCCAAGCTCCTTCATGTCCCCTAGCACCGCTATAGTTCTAGCAGGGGCATGTCCCAAAACTTCTATTGAAGCCTTCATCGACACAGGATTAGCATTGTAGCAATCATCAATAACTGTGACATCGCCAACTGTGATAATGTTGTTGCGCCCTGCAATTGTACCTGCATTTTCGAGGCCACGCTTGATATCTGCTATCTTAAGGCCAAGTTGTTTGCCGACCGCCGCTGCAGCAAGACCATTCATGACGTTGTGTATACCTGGAAGATGAATTGTAACATCAAAGCTTTCACCATCTACAGTGAATGTCGCTTTTGTTCCAGTGATGCCATCTGCCATAACGTTAGTTGCACTAATTTCCTGATTGTTTACGCCATAGAAAATCTTTTTAAGACCAAGTGTATCTGCCATCTGCAACTTGTCGTCATCACCGTTTAATATGACAACTCCATCCTTTGGCATGTGCTCAAACACCTCTGTCTTTGCCTTAAGTACACCATCTCGATCTTTAAGAAATTCCAGATGACACTGACCGATATTTGTCATTACAACTATATCCGGCTTTGCGATATCGCCTAAACGATGCATCTCGCCGAAATCGGATATTCCCATCTCTACAACTGCCACCTGATGCTCGTCTGCGATACGACAGATGGTAAGTGGCAAACCTATTTCGTTGTTGAAATTCCCCTCCGTCTTAAGAACTTTGAACTTGGTCTCAAGTACGGATGTTATCATCTCTTTGGTGCTGGTTTTGCCAACGCTGCCGATTACTCCGATAACCGGAATAGAAAGCTCCATTCTATATGCTGTAGCAATCTGCTTTAATGCAAGCTTGGTATCATCTACGATGATGTAAGGTCCTGAAGCCTTATCAAGCCTTCTATCAGACAACGACGCCAATGCGCCCTTTGAAAAAGCATCCTCGATGAAATCGTGACCATCAACCCGCGCTCCCACCATAGGGATGAATAGGTTGTCCTTTTCCACCTTACGATTGTCGTTTACTGCACCAGATATTTCTTTGTCTTCTAAGTGCTGGCTGCCCTCAGGCAAAATCAACTCTCCACCTGTAACCTTAGCCACCTTAGTTAGTGTCATAGTTTTCATATGTCTTCTCTCTAGTTAAAGTTTCGCTTTAATATTTCTTCAATGACACCTGAATCAGGTGCTCACAAAGATCTTCAAAATTCATTCCAACAACTGCTGCTTCCTGTGGAAGAAGGCTAGTTGGTGTCATACCTGGAAGAGTATTTGCCTCTAAACAGTAGAGATTTTCCTGCTCATCCATCATAAAATCTATACGCGCATAAGTAGTTAGACCAAGAATCTTAAATGCCTTTTCAGCATACTTCTGCATTTTGGTTGTCACTTCGTCGCTTATCTGGGCAGGACAAGTCTCAACTGCAGAGCCTGCCGCATATTTATTCTTGTAATCGTAGAATCCCTGCTTTGGAGCAATCTCGATAACCGGAAGCGCCTTGCCCTCAATCACACCGTCAGAGAACTCTCGCCCTTTAATGAACTGCTCTATAACCACTTCGTCTTCCCATTCGAAGGCTGCGTCTAAAGCTGCATCCAACTCGTTTGGATTGTTTACGATTGTGACTCCAATTGAAGAGCCTCCACAATTTGGCTTTACGATACATGGATACTTATCAAACGAAAAACCCTCTCTATCCGACTTATTTAACATTGTGCCCGCTGGAGTTGGAATCCCTGCCTTGATAAGGAAATCCTTTGTCATCTGCTTATCCATGGCAATGGCACTTGAAATATAATCATTGCCTGTATACTTGATACCGTACAAATCGAAAGCCGCCTGAACCTTACCGCTTTCGCCATCGCCGCCGTGAAGCGCCATAAAAACCACATCAGCCTTCTGGCAAATCTTAATCACATTTGGACCGAAAAAGCTCTTGCTCTTATCTGGACGACTTGCAATAATCGCCTCTATATCCGGAGCCTCCGAAGGAATATCCTCCACAACAACAGAATTTGCTTCGCTATTATCAAAGACTCCGCTAATATCCTGCTCCTTATCTAAATAGCCCATGAAGACATCCAGCACCAACGCCCTATGCCCCCTCGCCCTAAGCGCCTGAGCTACCATTGTTCCCGACTTAAACGACACGTCTCGCTCCGAGCTGAGACCACCTGCCAAAACTACTATATCCATAATTCTTACCTCATTCTTTCAACCGTTAATATAGTATTTTTCCCGCAAAAATACAAGCCTTGTCTGGCCCGGCACCCTCTCCTCTTCTCCACCTGCCCCCGCCCGGGACTCCCCCGCCTAGACAGCCCCAGGGGAACCTGCTGACAATTTAGCTAAGATTATAGATTTTCTTGATGCCAAAAGGGAGCTTCTATCGGGTGTACGTTCATCGATTTTACAATTCGAAGGGAATGTATTGTCCCTGACGGACATGCACAGAGTTTCAAGAAAAGTTCCGCAAACTAGACTTAGTACAATTGCACGCAAATCCGTTTGCTAAGCGAAATTTAAAAAGTGATTTTTTCATATATAGTCACCAATGCACATTCGGCGTCCTGCCTCAGCGTGCATTTTCAGCCGCCGTCCTGGCGGCTGATGACTATATATGTTAAAAATCACTTTTTATTTCGCTAAGCGCACTACAATGCGCTGCAATTGCTACTAAGCTAGTTTGTGGAACTATTTCTTTTAAATGTATTTCATGTCCGTTCAGGGACAAACATTTCCGTGAGAATTGTAAATAGTTGAACGCACACCCGAATATAGAAGAAGCGACACTTGGCATTTAGAAAATCATAATCTTATGCTATGTCAGCAGGTTCCCCTGGGGCTGTCTAGGCGGGGGTGTCCCGGGCGGGGCATCTAAGTACTAAGAGGGTGCCGGGCATCTATGGGCGCTTGTATTTGCGGAACATATACTCCATGAGGCGCTTGCTAGAGAGGAAGAAGCTGTCTAGGAGCATTTCGCCCTCGGTGTCGCCGCAGCGGATGCAGATTTCTTGTTGGACCAGTAGGTTGAGGTAGAGCATACGGTAGCGTCCATCGTTGAGGAGATCTGAGAAAACTTCCTCGAGTAGGTTGACAGTTTCGGCGTAGTTGCTTTCAACCATGTTAAGCTTTGCCAGTTGATGGGTGAGATATAAGAAGCGGTCGCGGCGGAAACAGCTGTTGCTGTTCATCGGGTTTCGTATTAAGCCATGAATTATGTGCTTGGCTAATACGGTTTCTTCTATTTCGATGTAGGCTATGGCAATTTTCATGAGTATTGTGTATTCGATTTTGCGTAGTTGTAAATCTGCGATTTCGTCATAGCCTGGAAAGCTTTTGACTGATTGATATATGGCGACGCTCGCCTCTATGAATTCTTCTATTGGCATCCCCCTGCGACGTGCGGTCTCCAAGTGAGAAAACATGTAGTATTGCAGGTGCTTTTTGTTGTTCATATCCATTAAATGCTGAAATTTTTCCAAAACATTTTCAATTTTTTCAAGTTGTCCTATGTGAATTGCCTCAAGCAATTCGTTTCGCACTCTCCTTCCTTCACTTAATATATCAAGCGTATGCTCGCCGTACTCTAGTCCGTACGATCCTAAGACATCATCCACAGCATAGAACGTTCTGGCTCTTGGATTTTCCTCCCCAGCTTCAATTCGTGAGATAGTAGAGACCGCACAGCTAGTCAATTCCGCCAACCTCTCCTGCGTTATGTTGGCGCGCTTGCGGGCTCTTCTTAAGTAATGTCCGTAAGTGCATTCTTTCATTGAAAAACCTCCTAATTGTTATACCGGCTAGGGATTATAACAACAGGAGGTTAAAAATCTTTGTTTAATTTCTTATGAAATTTTGTCTAAATATTAATTATTTTGCGAACTCTAGAACTCTGGTTCGATGAGTCCATACGCCCCATTTCTTCGCTTGTAAACCACGTTGATTTCGTCGGTTTCTGCGTTCCTAAACATGAAGAAATCGTGGCCGATGAGCTCCATCTCAAGGCATGCATCCTCAGCATACATTGGTTTCATATCAAACTTTTTAGTACGTATAATCTGGATTGAATCTTCGTCTACTTCTTTCTCTTCGAAAAAATCCTGAGCGAAAATTGTTCTAGAATCTGACTGCTTTTTGTCGATGATTTTATTTCTGTGTTTTTTGAGCTGAGCTTCCAAAGTATTTGTAACTGCTTCGATTGATGCATACATATCAGAGGTAACTTCTTCAGCTCTAAGATAGCTTCCCTTCATAGGGATTGTAACTTCTATTTTCTGACGTCCTTTCTCTACGTCCAATGTAACGATTGCTTCGGTATCCTTAATAAAATACTTGTCTAATTTTTTAAAACGCTCCTCCACTGCGTCCTTTAATCCTTGTGTTAATTCGATGTTTTTTCCTGAGATTGTTGTTTTCATGATGTCTACCGCCTTTACCGATGTATTTAACAAACGTATTTGATATAATAAGTTTGTTATGTAAATAGTATAGCAATTCAACCTAATTTTCACAAGCGATTTATCTGATTATTTTTAGCTTATTATCTTAATTGTGTATACTATTTAATCAACCACTCAGATAAGGAGACTGTTATGAAAAAAACTGCAATTGTTACAGGTGCAAGTAGAGGCATCGGCAAGGCAATAGCTTATTCTCTTGCCAAAGAAGGCTACCATCTAGCTCTTTTTTGTCACACTAATTTTCAGTTGCTAAAGGATTTTGCAGCCGAGCTTTCCCATCAATTCAAAATCGAAACCTACGTATACTGCGGCAACATTGCAGACAGCGAGTTCACCATCAGCTCTTGCGAGAATGCACTCAAAAAGCTAGGGCACATCGATGTTCTTATCAACAACGCTGGCAAGGCTTTCATCGGTCTTCTAACCGATATGTACGTGGCCGATTGGGATTGTATTATCGGCACCAATCTCTCATCTATGTTCTATACAGCCAAAGCTGTTGTTCCAAATATGGTAAAAAATAAATCTGGTGACATCATCAACATCAGTTCCATGTGGGGCACTGTAGGTGCCAGCTGCGAGGTAGCTTACTCGGCTTCCAAGGGTGGAGTCAATTCCTTCACAAAGGCTCTTGCCAAGGAGCTTGCTCCAAACGGCATTTCTGTCAACGCCGTGGCGTGTGGCGTTGTAGACACAGATATGAATGCAATGCTTTCGGAAGAAGACAAGGCATCTCTTGCAGAGGACATCCCGATGGGCAAATTCTGCTCGCCAGAAGATATTGCAAAGGTAGTTCTCGACATAATAAATGCCCCATCATATATGACGGGGCAAATCATTGGAGTTGACGGGGGGTATATCTAAAGATTCCCTTAATTGAAAGAATTTGATCTACCAGGAATTCTATTGTCAGGAGTATCATTGGTTGATGTCATTGGTGTAGGTGTCGTCGGTCTTGATGTACTTTCGCTGTTAACATAAGTCCTATCAAATGAATCATTAACAAATGTAGTATTAACAAATGAATTATCTGGTGTTGATGTAGAAGCTTCCGAAAATACAAATGTTGAATTTGGATCTACCACACTTGTTTTTTTAGGCTTATTTGTTTCATAAACAAAATATTTGGTGCTAGCTTCTTCATATATTGCTTCAGCTGAATCATATATAAAACCATATTTTCGCTCTAGTGAAGCTAATTCTCCTGCAATTTCAACTAACCTGCCCCTATCATTCTGCTTATTTGAATCCAAACCTCTGGCTTCATTAAATTTCTCAACATATTCGGGTTTATATGAATCTAATAGTTCTACTAATTTCCGCTTGTCCGGCAAAAGATTAGCCTGCTCTATGCCATTGTCCATTTTTCTTCTATAATCATCTATTTTTTTTATATATTGCTCTATTTTATTTGGCAAGTATTCTATGTTTGAAATGAAACTAACCCTTTCATAATAACCATTATATATTTCTTGTATGTCCTCTATAGTCTTTATTTTTTCATTAATTCTCCTAGAAATTTCTTCTTCTTGATTTATATCGTATTCATCTATTCTTTCTAGTAAGTTTTTCAAATCTCCATCTTCTATCTCTCCATTAATGGTATTAATAAGCTCATTTATCGTTCTCTTAAAGTCAGTAAGTACATCTCGTCTTTCATTGTTTCCATTAGCTTGATTACCTAGAGTGGCCAGCTCAATTTCTATTCTTCCTAATAAAAGATTGCATTCATCTTTTATATTTTCTAAGGCGCTTTTTTCTTCCTCGACATTAGCATCCTCTTGAATATTGTTTTGGGTATAATCATTCAATGAAAGGAACCTTTTCACGGCTCTAACTAAGACTGAATCTTTTTTTTCTACATTTTTATTTGCTTTTATATTTGGTGCATATAAATCTATAATTTCAGAAAACTCCCTTTGTCTGCCTTCACTGTCCGTCTCTTTATTTCTCTTATCTACAAGAAAGTTGTTAATTTGTCCAAGTTCAACTTCAAAATCGTCTTGTGACAATTTAGAAAGGTCATAAAACTTGTTCTTATTTTCTTCTTTTTCCAAATATTCTTTGAATCTTGTATATGTATTCTTCAATTCATCGAGCTTTTCTTTGTTTTCATCCGTTATATTAAATTTCTTCGAGTCTAGTCTTTTCTCAATTTCTCTATTTTTATTATCTAAGTCTAATTTCAGCCACATGAAATGCTTTCTAGCAACAATATCACTGCTATTTTTCACACTTTTAATAATATTATTATAGACTTCATTATTTTTATAATCGCTATCTATATCTCGCGTATTAACATACTTAAACTGTAAATAATCTTTTTTAATAGCATCAATAACACCTGTAAGCTGCTCTTTTAGACTATCCATTCGAATATTGCTTGATCTAGACATGTCAAAATTCATTTTCATTAAATCTAGTCTATCAATTTGATCTTCTACCAATTCTAAAAATGATTTGTCATGTTCAATATTCTTAAACTCACCAGCGCAAGACTCATACTCGCTTTGCTTTGGCACAATCGCCTGAGGGTTATTACTATCAAAATGCGTACCATCTATATCTCTAATTAAAGAGCTCATTCTATCGCGTAAACCAGCAAGTTTATCAAAATTCTCAGTTGCAGGATCACCTGCCGGCCCATTTATTGTTTCTAGTGCTAGTTCTATTTTTGTATTTAATAATTTGCTATTTTCTTTTAATCTTTCATAACCATCCCATTCGGGAATACGTAATTCCTGTACATCTGCTACATTATTATTATCTGCCATTTTTTTCTCTCACTTTCAATACCTTTATTTTCTTCCATAAAAATGACGGCAATACAGAAATCGCACGCCGCCCAAACTCTTCATAATAAATCCCTTATATTTAATTATTTAAAAATATCCTCACTTCATTTTATACCTCCAAACTTTTTGTTACTTACATATATTATTCAATAAAAAGTTGTCACTTTTTTCCATTTTTAAGAAAATTTCTAAAAAAAATTCTGCATATTAAAGAAAAAGCGATGCATTTCTGCACCGCCACATATCAAAAATAATAATATTTATATAATCTTAATTATCCCCTCAAGGTAGGCCCTGTAAGCGTCAGCCTCGGTTTGGGGGAAGCATATTGTGGCGCCAATACCTGTGAGCCAGCCGTAGAGCTGCGGGCTCACCGCCACTTGAATTCTAGCCTTTATATAATCATCGCCGTCCTTTCGGATATCTATTCCCGAACCAAACTTATCTAATACAACACCAATCAGATATCTCTTGAACTTGATAGTTATAACTCGATCTTCGCCTGCAAACATGCTGACATGCTGCTTGGCGTACTCGTGGGGATTAAGAGATTTTATTTCTTCTTTACCTAAGCGCTCCTTTTCACTCATAGCCGCTGAAAGTATTTTATCCACACGATAATGTCTGATTTCACCGCTCTCCAAATCGTAGGCCACAAGATAGTAATTTTCGTCATTTCTAAGCAAGAACGCTGGACTTACGTGATAAGTCTTGCCACCGTGGCGTGGACGCATCTCCTTATTTAGAGTCCACTCCTGATATTTGAAATCCATCTGCCTGTCATTATCTAGGCACTGGTAGATTACATCTATAGTGTAAAAAATCTTTTCGTTGGCTGAGGTTGCCTTTTCCGGCACAACCACCTGACGGCTGAGCTGAGTTGCATCATCAAGACTGGCCAAGGTTGTTATCTTATCCACAAGCTCCTTTGTTTTCTTTTGAGATATGAACTTTGATGCGCCAACAGCATCCACCAGTAGCTTTAGCTCTGCCAGCTCAAAAGCACGAGAGCCAATATAGTAGCCCTTGTCTCCCTTGACCACATCAACGCCTGCCTCTATCAAGGTTGCCATATCCTTGTAAACGCCTTTGCGCTCCGCTGGAATCCCACGCTTTTCAAGTCGTCTTGTCATATCTATTGCATTGATTTGATGTTTCTCGTCGCTTTCTTCCATGAGAATTTGGTATTCATTAATTATTTTGTATTTCTGTCCCCCTACATGTGGCATACGTACTCTCTCCTCATATCCTATTCGAAAGTTAGGTTAATTTGTGCTATACTCTTTAGATGTTAAAGGCTTTTGCCTTCAACAGTTTAATTATAAATTAAGACCAAATTGATTTAAAGGAAATATATGAGCAGACAAGATTTTTACAAAGAATGTAGAGACAGATTTCCTACATTTACATACGAAGATTATTCATACCAGCTTTCCGATGATGAAATCTCCATCACCTACAGCTTTTCGATTGATGGACTTTCTTCATTTCATCCCACATGGAGGATTGCTAGATTAAATACAGTCGACTATCCGCTTGATAATGATCTAATCGACGAAATGGTATTTTCCCTAGGAATGGTTGAGCTAATCAGCTATTGGAAAATCGCCTGTCCACCATCGGTTATAATCAAAAATCACTCTATCACCAAAGCACAGATGGATTGGTGGAAAAAGCTTTACTGGGGCGGCCTCGGTGAATTCTACTATACCAACGATATAACCGACAGCATTGATTCGTTTATGCGAATCACTTGCGATGAAAACACACCGGCATACACCGTTAATCCTTCAGCTTTGAAGCATCCTGATATGAATTCAAACGCTAAGGTTATGATTCCTATTGGCGGTGGCAAGGATTCCGTTGTCAGCATCGAGTTGTTAAACGGCAAAGCAGATAGATACTGCTACATTATCAATTCTCGCGGCGCTACAGAGGAGACTGCCATCACGGCAAACCTCAAGGACAAAACAATCTACGCCAAGCGTACTTTAGATTCCAACATGCTAGATTTAAACAAGCAGGGCTACTTGAATGGTCACACCCCATTCTCGGCTCTTGTTGCGTTCTCTAGTATCATTGCTGGATACCTTAACGGCATCAGCTACGTTGCTCTTTCCAACGAAAACTCAGCCAACGAGTCTACTGTGGAAGGCAGCTACGTAAATCACCAGTATTCAAAGAGCTACGAGTTTGAAGAGGACTTCCGTAAATACGAATCACAGTTTATTAATTCTGGCGTTTACTATTTCAGCTTCCTCAGACCTTTATCTGAGCTTCAGATTGCCATGCTTTTTTCAAGATTCAAAGCTTACCATGGCATCTTCAAAAGCTGTAACGTAGGCAGCAAGCAAGACATTTGGTGCGGTCACTGCCCTAAGTGCTTGTTTGTTTATATCATTCTGTCCCCTTATCTTTCACTTGATGAGCTGGACAAGATTTTTGGAAAACGTCTTTTCGAAGACGAATCACTTATGGATGATTTCGATAAGCTCTGTGGCGTCATCCCTGAAAAGCCATTTGAATGTGTCGGTAGCCGTGATGAGGTAAATGCTTCACTTACCGAGGCAATCAGCCAATATGAGGCAAAGGGTGTTCAGCTACCTGTGCTTTTAGCTCACTACAAGGATATGGCTCATGGCGATGTTATTCCATTTAAAAACTACAAAGGACAATTTGCATCTGTTCATGGCTTAAATGATTACTTTGCCAAGATAGTTAAGGATGCAATCGAGAAATAATGAAAGAAACAATTAGAAATTTAGTTAAAGACAAAAAGGTATTGATACTTGGTTTTGGCCGAGAGGGTCAATCAAGCTTTAGAATGGTTTTATCAGTCGGTGGCTATGAGTGCCTCGACATTGCGGATGCAAACGCTGTCAGTTCAGACCTTACAGCTACCCACAACGTTATCACTGGCGCAGCCTACTTAGATTGCTTGAATGATTACGATGTTGTATTCAAGAGCCCTGGCATCGTCCTTCCAAAGAATATCAGTGAATACACCTGCCACATAACCTGTCAGGCGGATTTATTCCTTCAGGTGTTTGGCGCGCAGACAATAGGTATCACCGGAACCAAGGGCAAGTCCACAACATCTTCACTTTTATATCATATACTTAAATGTTGTGGGAAGGATGTTTTGTTTGGCGGCAACATTGGTCTCCCAATTTTTGATATCACTGAGCAGATTCACCCTCGTACAATAGTTATTTTCGAGCTTTCCTGCCATCAGCTTGAGTATGCCAGCTATGCTCCAGCCAAGGCTATTTTGCTCAACCTGTACGAAGACCATCTAGACCACTATGGCACAGTTGAAAAATATTGGGCTGCAAAACAAAATATCTACAGGAACCAAGATTACAATGACTACCTTTTCTGCAATCCTGAGTTCCTCCCAGCACCAGGTGAATGCAAGGCTGCTGTAGTCAGAGTCAAAACAGGGGATTTGCCTTTTGCTTCATTTGAAGATATCCCTGGCGTCACACTTCGTGGCACCCACAATCTGTTTAATGCAGCTTTTGTTTACGATGTATGCAAACGTTACGACATCTCAGACGCGGATTTCATTGAAGCGCTAAAATCCTTCAAGACACTTGCTCATCGCCTTGAATTCATAGGTCAAAAGGATGGTATTGATTACTACGACGATTCGATTTCAACAACTGTGGAATCAGCCATAAGCGCTATAAAGGCTATTCCAAATGCAGGCACTATCCTCCTCGGGGGAATGGACAGAGGAATCGACTATGAGCCTCTAGTAGAGTTCTTACCTACCACAAGACTTGAGCACATCATTTTGATGTACGACAGTGGCAAGGTAATCCTCGAAAAGCTTCAAGGCACAGCGCAGCCAGAATTCATGGAAAAGGTTCACTACATAGAGGAATTAGCTGATGCATGCACCTTCGCAAAAACCAACGCCACCAAAGGCACCGCTGTGATTCTTTCACCTGCATCTGCCAGCTACGGCGTATTCAAGAATTTCGAGCAACGTGGAGATTTCTTTAAGGAACAAATAGGACTATAAAAGTAAGGGGAATGACTATGGGACATTCAAGCTATACTTTTTTATCAGATGAAGGCCATTTAAAGAAAACATGCGTATCCTGTGGCTGCAGGATACCTATGAGCTCACCCTACGATAAATGCAAAGAATGCATCAAAAAGGAACTGTTTCCAAAAGTCAAAGAATTCATCACCGAAAACTACGACGTCAACGAAATGATTGTAGCCCAGGAATTCGGAATCGACCGTTCCATCATCCACGAATGGATACAAGACGGTGACCTCGAATATCGTAAAACACCTCCGCCTTACCAGGAACCTGAATAACTTGCCACCGGCAGCTCTCAGGGCCCCAGCCCCAAGCTGTCCTTGTGACGTCGCATAAGATTTAGATTTTCTATAATGCTAACACCACCATCCTTTCTAGTGGATGTGCTTGCAACTATTTACAATTCTATCGAAAATGTATTTTCTTTTGCGGACACAAATATCATATATATAAAGCTTCCACAGACCTGACTTAGGAGAGATTGCCTTGCATTGTAATGCGCCTAGTGAAAGCAAAAGTGATTTTTACATAATATAGTCATCAGCCGCCAGGACGGCGGCTGAAAATGCACGCTGAGGCAGGACGCCGAATGTGCATTGGTGACTATATATGAAAAAATCACTTTTATACTTTCACTTGGCAAATGGAGTTGCAAAGCAATCTCCCTAAGTTAGGTTGTGGAAGCTTTTATAATTCTTAAAGTGTCCGCTATGAAAATACATTTTCTCTATAATTGTAAAATCGATGCAAGTACATCCACGGATGGTGGTGTTTTAGCATTAAGAAAATCTACAATCTTAGCTCAATTGTCACAAGGACAGCCTGGGGCTGGGGCCCTGAGAGCTGCCGGTGGCAAGTTATTCAGGTTCTTGGTAAGGCGGAGGTGTTTTACGATATTCG
>JAEEGJ010004518.1_pt1 | contig 46828 bp, 46 predicted proteins | sample 8958761 | NCBI WGS metagenome assembly JAEEGJ01 (sample SAMN16246546, study PRJNA631951) | gut metagenome | biome: gut microbiome; feature: rumen; material: RS-attached | host: Bos | place: Iran: Karaj | collected 2018-10
CTGAGGAACATCGTCTGGATGATGAGGTTGCCATTGAAGGACTTGAGGCCTGCGACCACCTCGTCCAGGTTGACGGGCACAATCGGTCCGTTGATGATGTCGAGCATCTCCTGGTTGCCGGCGTCGAGTTTGAGGATGGGGTTCTCGATGCGCTGCAGGGCGGTGCACACCTCGGGACGGGTCAGTTGCGTGGCGTTCGAGAGGCAGGAGATGACCGCATTGGGATAGTAACGGTCGCGCAAGGGTATCAGCCCGTCGATGATCTGGTCGAAGTGCGGGTGCAGGGTGGGCTCCCCGTTGCCGGAGAAGGTGATGCTGTCCACGGGCGTCTGACTGTCGTGACAACTCTTTAGTTTGTGCTCGATGGCCTGCAGCACGGTCTCCACGGGGTAGAACTCGTGGGCGGTGAGACTCTTTTCGAGGGTCCAGCCGCACTCGCAGTAGAGGCAGTTGAAGGAGCAGACCTTCACGTCGAGGGGCAGCAGGTTGATGCCCAAGGAGTGCCCTAACCGGCGGCTGTGGATGGGACCGAAGGCGATGGATTCCCAAAGGAAAGTGGACATTGTTTTGAGGTTTTATTGGTTTTTGTATTGGACGACTTCGTCGGAGAAGAACTCGATTTTGACGCCGGCTTGGGCGAACATCTCCTCGGACTCGGCGCCGGCGTGGTACTTCTGAGCGCACACCACGCGCTCGATGCCGCAGTTGATGATGAGCATCGCGCACACGCGGCAGGGCGTCATCCGGCAGTAGAGCGTGGCTCCGTTGAGGGAGATGCCCAGCTTGGCGGCCTGGCAGATGGCGTTCTGCTCGGCGTGCACCGTGCGCACGCAGTGCTGCGTCACCGTGCCGTCCTCGTGTACCGTCCGCTTGAGCTGGTGCCCCACATCGTCACAGTGCGGCAACCCCTTCGGGGAACCCACATATCCGGTGACGAGAATCTGACGGTCGCGCACTATCACACAGCCGCTCCGGCCACGGTCGCAGGTGGCCCGCTTGCTCACTGTGTCGGCGATTTCCATAAAGTATTCATCCCACGAGGGACGCACGTGTTTGGTCTCTTCCATAGCGTTGTTTTTTTGCGGCGCAAAAGTACAAAAAATAGCGGCAAAATTTTTAGTATCTTTGCGGCCCTTTATCTGAAGAACAAAACGATGGGAAAATTCGACAAGGTCAAGAAGATATGGAGCGCCGTCAAGCGGGAATGGAAGACCCGCTATAGGCTCGTGTTTTCCAATGAGGACACCCACGAGCAGGAGTTCGTCATCCGCCGCATCACCATCCAGCGGATGTTCGTGGTGGCCGTCATCGCCGCCTTCGTCATCATCCTGCTCACCACCCTGCTGATTGCCTTCACCCCGCTGCGAGTCTATATCCCCGGCTATACCGACAAGAAGGACTTCAAGCTGTACAAGCAAACGGCCGCCCGCGTGGACTCCCTGGAGCGCATTGTCGCCTACAACCAGCAATATATCGACAATTTTATGACGATGATGGCGGGCGACGCCCCCACGTTGGCTGAGACTGAAGACAACGCTGAGAGCACCCCCAACACGCATACCACCCTGCGCGATAAGAAACGGATGGCCGAAGCCGAAGAACTGGAAAACGAGGCCGATCTTATCTTGGGTCGCATCAGCGAGGACAACACTTCCCAAGGCAGCACCCCCGGACTCAGCCAGGCCAAGATCTCCGCGCTCTCCATCTACCCGCCCGCCCTCGGCTCCGTGACGCGCCCCTTTGATGCCTCCAAGAACCATTACGGCATCGACATCACCTCCGTCAGGAACTCCGTGGTCACCTGCATCGCCGACGGTGTGGTCATTGCCTCTCACTACAGCGCCACCGACGGCTATGTCATCATCGTGCAGCACCCTGGCAACCTCATCTCCGTCTATAAGCACAACGCCACTCTGCTCAAGCAGTCGGGCGCCCGTGTCAAGGCCGGCGACCCCATCGCCTCCATCGGCAGTACCGGTTCCAACGAGGGCAATACCCCTCATCTCCATTTTGAACTTTGGTATAACGGTTTTCCTATCAATCCGTTAGATTATCTTGTTGTTGAATAGAATATGGAAAAAATAATCACTATCGAGCCCTCCATCGTGGTGGCGCTCTATGGCAAGCAGAATGCCAATATAGACCTGTTGACGCATATCTTCCCCAAACTGAAAGTCATCGCTCGCGGTAACGAAATCAAGGTGTCGGGCGAGGACGGCGAAGTGGAACGCTTTGAGGAAAGATTGCATCTTCTTGAACAGCATATTGACGAATACGGCAAATTGACTGAGACTGATATCCTCAACATCACTTCTATGGAGGATGACAGTTTTTATCGTCTCCGCAGCAGCGGCGATGTGCTCGTGCACGGCCGCGAGGGCAAGGCGGTCAGGGCCATCACCCCCAACCAGAAACGGCTGGTGGAGAGCGCCGACAAGAACGATATGGTCTTCGTCATTGGCCCCGCCGGCACGGGAAAGACCTACACGGCCGTCGCATTGGCGGTGCGTGCGCTGAAGAACAAACAAATCAAGCGCATCATCCTCACCCGTCCCGCAGTCGAGGCCGGCGAGAACCTCGGCTTTCTGCCCGGCGACCTCCGCGACAAGCTCGACCCCTACTTGCAGCCTCTCTATGACGCCCTTTGGGATATGATGCCGATGCAGAAACTGATGTCTTATATGGAAGACAAGGTCATCGAAATCGCGCCTCTTGCCTTTATGCGAGGCCGTACCCTTGACAACGCTTACGTCATCCTCGACGAGGCGCAGAATGCCACCTCCTCCCAGCTCAAGATGTTCCTCACCCGTATGGGCAAGAATGCCAAGTTCTTCATCACGGGCGACATTACCCAGATTGACCTGCCCAAGAACCAGCAGTCGGGTCTCATCCAGGCCGACCGCATCCTGAGCAAGATTCCGGGCATCGATTTCATCTATATGGACACGAAGGACGTGGTGCGTCATCATTTGGTTACCAAGATTATCAAGAGTTACGAGGAGTACGAGAACATTCAGGCGCAGAAGGCGCAAGAGCGGCGCGAGCAGCGTGCCGCCGCGCAAACCAATTCTCCCGACAATGAGCAAGCCCAGTAAGATACGTCCTTTGCTGGTGCCGTTGGGATGGCTCTTCGGCCAGTTCGCCCGCTTGCGGCGCTGGCTCTATGCGCACGGTGTTTTCCGTTCCTACCGCGCTTCCATCCCCACCGTCTGCGTGGGCAACATCGCTATCGGCGGCACGGGCAAGACCCCTCACGCCAGCTATATCGTGCGGTTGCTATCCCAGCAGCACAAGGTGGCGATGCTCAGTCGCGGCTATGGCCGCAAGAGCAAGGGCTTTGTGCTTGCCAACACCACTCCCGAGGCGCAGCTGTCGGCCAATTTGCTGGGCGACGAGCCCCTGTTGTTGCACCGCCGCTTCCCCGCACTGCCCATTGCCGTGGACGGCGACCGTGAGCACGGCATCATCAAGCTGCAGGAGTATGCGCCCGACACCCAGGTCGTGGTGATGGACGACGCCTACCAGCATCTCTCCTTCACTCCATCGGTGAAACTCATCCTCACAGAATATCATCGCCCCTATTTCCGCGACTATCCAATGCCCGCCGGACGCCTTAGGGAGTTTCCCTCTGCCGTGGCCGCTGCCGATATGGTGCTGGTGACCAAGACCGACGTCCCCGACAGCCAAGTGGACCGCAAACAATGGCGATGTGACCTCCGGCTGCGCGACGACCAGCCCCTGTTTTTCACCTCCTACCACTATGGACAACCCGAGCCGGTCACGGAGCGCGCCCTCACGGTGGACCCTGCACAGGCCGAAGTAGTGCTCCTCTCCGGCATTGCCCGCCCCCAACCCCTGAAAGAGTATCTGGACTCCCGTTACCACTGCGTCCAGCACATCCAATATCAAGACCATCACCGCTATACCATCTCAGAGATTGCTCAATTGAGACGTCGAGTGGAAGAGCATTCTGACAAGCCGAGGGTGGTTTTCACGACCGAAAAAGATTGGATGAGATTGCAGGCCGAGGAACTTCAAAAAGATGTATCTTTGCTGCCTGTTTTCATTGTTCCGATAGAGGTGGACTTTTTAACAGAAAACGAGAAAGTTGAATTTAACCATATTATAGAAGATTATGTTAGAAGAGACCAAACAACACATCCGTGAAACGGTTGCATATTTGAATAAAAGAATGACCATCCACCCGAAAGTGGCCATCGTTTTAGGCTCAGGCTTGGGCGGACTGACCAAGGCGCTCGATGTGGTGGACGAGATTCCCTACGGCGAGATTCCGTTCTTCCCCGTCTCCACCGTGAAGGGGCACAAGGGCACGCTGATTTTCGGTCGCCTGAACAATGTCGAGGTGGTCGTGCTCAACGGTCGGTTCCACTACTATGAGGGCTATCCGATGGAGGTGGTTACCTATCCGCAGCAGGTCTTTTGCGGCATTGGAGTGAAGACCATCATCCTCTCCAACGCGGCCGGCGGTATGAACCCGACCTTCAAGGTGGGCGACATTATGCTGATTCGCGACCATATCAACTTCTTCGGCACCAATCCGCTGCTCGGCCCGAACGATGATGAACTCGGTCCGCGCTTCCCCAATATGAACGAGGTTTATTCCAAACGGCTCATAAAGTTGGCGCACCAAAAGGCTGCTGCCAACGGCATCCACCTGCAGGAGGGCGTCTATATGGGCGTGTCGGGTCCCTGTTTTGAGACCCCGGCCGAGTACAAGGCCTATTGGATCCTCGGGGCTGACGCCGTGGGTATGTCCACTGTGCCGGAGGCTATCGTGGCGCACCACCGCGGGATGGAGATTTTCGCCCTGTCGGTGATCACCGATCTGGGCGTGGTGGGACAGGTTGCCGAGACCTCGCACGAGGAGGTGCTGGCGGCGGCCAACACGGCAGGGCCCAAGATGGTGAAGGTGATTTGCGAGATGCTCCCCGAAATATAACCACGAATAGTAACCACGAATTACACGAATTAGTGTGAATTGCAAGAATTAGTGTGAATTGAACGAAATTACTTGGATTAGTGCGAATTTCACGAGTTAGTGTGAATTGCAAGAATTAGTGTTTGAATCACTCGAAATACAGGCGCGCCCGGGAGGGTGCGTCTTTTTTAATTCCAGTGGCAGAAGAGGATGCCGAGGTAGAGCCGGGGGCCGGTGGTGAAGTCGGCGGGGGTGTTGGAGAGACTGTACAGGTAGTCGGTTTTCACGATGAGGTGAATGCGTTCGTGCAGGGCATACTCGAATCCGAGGAAGGGGGCGACGCACATCAGGCTGTATTTCCGGTAGGCGGCGGAGCCGTCTTCGAATACAAAGTCGGAGGTCGAAGTTTCCGTGAGGATGAGGTTCTTGACGGAACCACCGCCCAGCGTGCCTCCCACAAAGAAGGTCCACCTGTTTTTGGTCCAGCGGCAGTCGGCGAGCAGACCGCCCCAGCCGACGGTGTTGAATCCTTTGGTCTTGCGTTGGTGCAGGGTGGTCACATAGCCCTCGCCGCCGATGCGGAGATGGCGGCCGAAGCCGATGCGGATGGTGCCTCCGAGACCGAAAGGGACGCCCTGTTGGCGCATCCGCTGGTTCATCGTGCCGTTCGAGTTGTACAAGCTGAACTCTCGGCTCAGCACATAACCGGTGTTGAACATCATCCCTCCGCAATAACCTGAAAAGGCCATCCGCTTTGGCGCACGGTCGGTTTGCGCCCCTGAACAAAGGGTTGCACACAGAAGCAGCAGACACACGATACCTCTCATCATAAAAGAAACAGGTTAGGAGTAGATGCGGAGACGGTTGCCGTCGAAGCGGGTGTTGTAGCGGCGGGCAGGGTACTTGGCAGGGCCGCCGAGCACGTTGCCGTCAAGGATGTTGAAGGTGGAGCCGCAGAGCGAGTCCACCAGCCGCAGCCCGTCGGGAGCCACCCAGAGCCAAGAGTCGTGCTCCTCCCAATCGTAGGAACAGGCCCGGTCGAAGGCGTTGAAATTCCACTCGTCGAGACGATAGACGACGATGCCGTTGACGCCGCCAGTGAAATATTCGTAGCCGCCGTAGGTGTTGAGGCGGTAGTGGATGACATCGTTGGGATAGACGATGAAATCGACGCGGGTGTTGGGTATGGTGGGATGGTTGTACATATCACAACATACCAACAGCGACGAGGCAAGGCACAATAAGATCAGCAGTTTGCGCATAGACAAGGGTTAATAGATGCCAGGGAAAATCTTGTAACGTTTCTGCGAGGTGAACTTCTCGCCGAAAAACTGGGTGTAGCGTTCATAGACCGCCTTGCTGCTGGGCACGATGTTGGCGAAGGTCCAGATGAGGAACACAAGACCGGCCACCGACCAGGTGAGGATGGCGAACCCCAGCCACTCGAGAATCTCGCCCAAGTAATTGGCGGAGCTGATGCGACGGAACATCCATCCCTCGGGCAGGTAGTAGTTGTTGTCCATATCGTTCATCCGGAGATTGCGGATCACACGGTCGGCGTAGAGGTTGACCACCATCCCGAAGAGGAATATGCCGGTGCCGATGATGAACTGCGGCGACCAGAACCAGGAAATCGGATATCTGTCGAGCGGGGAGAAGAAGAAGAGCCAGCCTCCCTGCATCAGGGCGTTGCACGTGTTGAAGGTGAAGCCCGTGATGATGATGGACAGCGGCATCTTGCTCTGCCCGCGCATCAGCAGCGGGAAGATGAACGATCGCTGGAAATAGTGGAATTCGAAGAAAAAGAACATCGTGAAGGTGACGATGTTGAAGGGCCGGATGTTGAAATACAGCGAGATGAAGTACAATGCCAACATCGCGAAGAAGACCGGGGCCTCCATAATGAACCACCCTAAATTGCTGCGGATGGAGACACCCCAGCGGTTGTTGAACGTCATTCCGTACGCGGGGGTGACAAACTGCAGGGTGATGAACACCCCGACCCCGAGAATGGTCATTATGATGAGCAAATATTGGTAAATGTTTGCGAAAAGTTCCATAATTGAGATGCTTTAGGAGAAAGACTCTCCGTTGAAAATCTTTTTACGCTTGAAATAGTGGAGAAACACCACCGATTTGGGGTAGGTGTCGGTGTAGGCGAGCTTGGGTAGTGTGTTGCGCTTGGCTTTGCACTTTTTGTAATCTTTGTAGAAATGGAACATCGCCTTATAGACGGCGGTGAAATCCTTGAAGTGTCCTTGCAACAGGAAGAAAACGGCCGCAATCTGGTCCAGGAAAAACTTGACGATGAAGGTTTTGGCCAGACGCTCCTCGGGCAGGTTCTTGAGCAGCAGGAAGAGGTTGTTGCGGAAGTTGAGATAGGTCTTGAAGGAGTTGTTCTTGGGCAGCGTGCCTCCGCCGATGTGATAAACCACCGACTTGGGGTTTACCTTTATTTTATAGCCGGCGTTCTTGATGCGCCAGCAGAAGTCGATTTCCTCCATATGGGCGAAGAAGTCGGGATCCAGTCCGCCCATCGTGCGGTACACGTCGCTGCGCACGAACAGGGCGGCCCCGCTGGCCCAGAAGATGTCCATCTCGTTGTCATATTGGCCGTGGTCCTCTTCCACGTTGCTGAAGACGCGTCCGCGGCAGAAAGGGTATCCGTATTTGTCCACGAAACCGCCGGAAGCGCCCGCGTACTCGAAGCGGCCGCGGTCGTGGTAGGAGAGCAGTTTGGGCTGCACCGCCGCGATGCGCTCGTCGCTGTCCATCTGCTCGATGATCGGCTCGATCCAGTGCGGCGTCACCTCGATGTCGGAATTGAGCAGGCAATAGTACTCTGCCTCAACGTGCTCGAAGGCGTGGTTGTAGCCCCGCGCAAACCCCTCGTTCTCTGTATGTTCCAACACACGCACGGAAGGATGCGCCTCCTTCAGGAACGCTACCGAACCGTCGGACGAGGCGTTGTCGGCGACCACAATCTCCGCATATTCGGGCAGATATTGCTCCAGGACCGGCAGGAACTGCTCCAGAAAACGCTTCCCGTTCCAGTTCAGAATCACTATTGCTAACTTCGTCATAAGATACTGTTTTACAAAAGAAGTGCAAAAATAGTTTTTTTTTTCAATGGTTGTAACTATCAAGAAAAAAATGTATTTTTGCCGCCTGAAAAAATAAAGGAAAAAATATTAAAAATTAGACGCTTATTATGTATTTAACAACAGACGTAAAAAAAGAAATCTTCGAACAGTATGGTAAAAGCGCGACCGATACTGGCTCCCCTGAAGCACAAGTCGCACTCTTTACGCACCGCATCAAACACCTGACTGAGCACGTCAAGGCCAACGGCGGTGACCGCGTGACCAAACGCGCCCTCATCAACCTTGTGGGTAAGAGAAAGAAAATGCTCGAGTACCTCAAACAACAAGACATCGAGCGCTACAGAGCCCTCATCAAGAAGTTAGGTCTCAGAAAATAATTTCAACACACTATTCATACCAAGAAAAGGGCAATTTTTACAATTGCCCTTTTTGGATATTGTAAGAGTGGTTCTTACCCATTCTCATTTTATTTATTTAATTAAGAAACAATATGTTAGGAATAAGCACATCTTTTGATTTAGGTGATGGCCGCATTGTGACCATCGAAACCGGCAAGTTGGCCAAGCAAGCCGATGGCTCCGCCGTCGTCAGAATGGGCAACACGATGATTCTTGCCACCGTTTGCTGCAAGAAAGAAGCCGTGGAGGGTACCGACTTTATGCCCCTCCAAGTTGAATACCAGGAAAAATACGGTTCCCTGGGCCGCATCCCGGGAGGTTTCTTCCGCCGCGAGGCCCGTCCCTCCGAGTATGAGATTCTCATCGCCCGCCTGGTTGACCGCGCCATCCGCCCCCTTTTCCCCGCTAATTTCCACGCCGAGACGCAAGTCATCGTGACGTTGATTTCCGGCGACAAGAACCAGCTGCCCGACTGTCTGGCTTGTCTCGCCGCCTCTTCCGCTATCGCAGTCTCCAACATCCCGTTCGAATGCCCCATCTCCGAGGTCCGCGTGGGCCGCGTCGATGGCAAGCTCGTCGTCAACCCCACCGTCGAGGATATGGAACGCTCCGACATCGATATGATTGTCGCCGCTTCTATGGACAACATTATGATGGTGGAAGGCGAGATGAAGGAGATCTCCGAAGAGGATATGGTCGCAGCCCTCAACTTCGCCAAGGACGCCATCAAGGTGCAGTGCCAGGCCCAGATGGACCTCGCCGCTAAGGTGCCCACCGCCTTCCCGAAACGCGAGTACTGCCACGAGACTGACGACGAAGAGATTCGCGAACGTATGCAGAAGGAGACTTACGACAAGGTTTATGCCGTCGCCAAGTCCTTCAAGGGCAAACAAGAGCGCAACGCCGACTTCGACCAGATTCTGGCCGACTTTATGGAGACCATTCCCGAAGAGGAACGCGCCGAAAAAGAGGTGATGGTGAAGCGTTATTACGACAAGATTCAGTGGCACGCTATGCGCAGTATGATTCTGGACGAGCGTATCCGTCTTGACGGTCGTGGCACGGAAGACATCCGCCCCATCTGGATCGAGACCGGCTACCTCCCCTCTGCCCACGGTTCCGCCATCTTCACCCGCGGCGAAACCCAGGCCCTTGCCACCTGCACGCTCGGCACCAAGCTCGACGAGCAGACCATCGACGGCGCTGTGGTGGAAGGCTCCAGCCGCTTTATGCTGCACTACAACTTCCCGCCCTACAGCGTGGGTGAGGTGAAGCGTATCGGCAGCACCGGCCGTCGTGAGATCGGTCACGGCAACCTGGCCAAACGCGCCCTCGCACCGATGATTCCCTTCGACGATCCGTCGTTCCCCTATACCGTCCGCATCGTCTCCGACATCCTCGAGTCCAACGGCAGCTCCTCTATGGCTACCGTCTGCGCCGGCACCCTCGCCCTGCTCGACTGCGGTGTGAAGATGAAGAAACCCGTGTCCGGCATCGCAATGGGCCTGATCACGGACGAGAACAGCGACAAATACGCCATCCTTTCCGATATCCTCGGTGATGAGGACCACCTCGGCGATATGGACTTCAAGGTCTGCGGTACCGAGGACGGCATCACCGCCTGCCAGATGGACATCAAGGTGAAGGGCCTCTCTGCTGAGGTGATGGCCGAGGCTCTGGCCCAGGCACATCGTGGCCGTATGTTCATCCTTAACAAGATTAAAGAGGCTATGCCCGCTCCGCGCGAGGACTATCGTCCTTTCGTGCCGCGCATTGTCCAAATGCAAATTCCGCGCGAGTTCATTGGCGCAGTCATTGGACCGGGAGGCAAGATTATCCAAGAGATGCAGCGTGAAACCCACACCACCATCAATATTGAGGAGGTGGGCGAATTCGGTGTCATCGACATCGCAGCTCCCAACCTGGACGACATCAATGCCGTCATCGAGCGCATCAACCTCATCACCACCAAACCCGAGGTGGGCGAGATTTACGAAGGCACGGTCAAGACCATCACGGCATTTGGCGCTTTCGTGGAGTTCCTGCCCGGCACCGACGGTCTTTTGCACGTCACCGAGATTGCCTACCGCCGCATCGAGAATGTGGAGGATGTGTTGAAGGTGGGTGATAAGATCAAGGTGAAGTTGATTGAGATTGATGAGAAGACCGGCAAGTACCGTCTTTCCCACAAGGTGTTGCTTCCGAAGCCGGAGGGTTACACCGAGGGCGAGTCCCGTCCGCGTGGTGGCAACAGCCGTGGTCCGCGCAACGGTGGCGAGCGTCGTGGCGAAGGCCGTCCCGACCGCAACGCGCGTGGTGGCAACGATCATCGTCGTGACCGTGGTCCGCGCAATGGTGGCGAGCGTCGCAACGAGCCGCGCCAGCAGGGTGGCCACGAGCCGCAGCCCGAGCGTCCCGCCGAGCCGCAGACGCCCGATCTTCCCGACTTCCCCGAAATGTAAGTCATTGAACATATAAGACAAAAGCGGAAATCACGAGGTGGTTTCCGCTTTTTTTTTATTTGTAACCTCGTATGAAATGCTGTCAATTTTTTGCGAGGATATAGGAGTTGACCTGTGGTCTTGGGCTGTTTATTGTTGTATTGAAAATCAATGTTTTAACAGCATCATTTCTTGATTACTCAATTTTTTATTATTTCAAACATTCCCAACTTCCGTTGTCCGCACAGAAGTGCGGACGCTCTAAAACTCCCCTTCTATTTTAGAAGGGGTGGCCGTAGGCCAGGGTAGTAATATAAAGAATATAAATACCTTAGCTAGATAAAAAAAGACAATTGCTCACAATATTGGAAACAAGGAAAGCTTGTCTACAAACTATCTGCACATAAGGAATAATAATCCATATTAACTACCCCGCCCTTCGGGCACCCCTTCTGAGAATCAGAAGGGGAGTTGGCGCTTCGTGGCACTGCCGTGCCGCGAGGATAATAAGCGGAGGGAAAACCATTATTTCAAAGGAGGTACAGATTGTACCCCAGTTGGAACGGGATGCGCGGCAGACTCCTACCTCACCCCCAGAATCTCCAGTCTCATCTCTCCGCTCGGGGTTTTGAAGGTGACGATGTCGCCTTTCTTTTTCCTCAGCAACACTTTGCTGAGCGGGGAGAGGAACGAGATTTTCCCTTGCGTGATGTTGGCTTCGTCCACCCCTACAATGCGGTATTCCGCTGTCTGGCCGTCGTTCAGGTTCTTGTACTGTATCACTGCCCCGAAGGCTACCTCCTTCTGCCGCTTCGCGTCATATTCAATCACGCGTGCGGTGCGGATGCGCTCCTCCAGCAACTGCAGCTTGGCCGACAGGTAGTTACGGTTGATGCGGGCGTCGTTGTTGTCCACGTTCTCATACTGGCTGCGCTCCTCCAAGAGGGCTTCGCGCTCCTCTCTCAGCTCCTGCAGCCCTTCGGGAGTCACGAAGTTCTCCACGCCTGCGGGCAGGTAGGCGCGCGGAGTTACCATCGGGACCTCTTCCTGGTCGCCCTCTTTGACAAATCCTCTGCTCATAGTGATGATTGTTTGGGGTTATCGCGCCTGTTCGTCGAGGAACTTGTCCAGTTCCTGCTTATGACTGTCGAAGGTGAATAGGTCGCGCAACATATAGTAGCGTCCCTGCTCCACACAGCGCGGGTAGGCGTATTTGACTAACTCCAGCCGGTTATTGTCAAACTCGAGGAGACGGCACAACTGCTCGATCTGGCCGACTGTGAAGTAATTGTTGTTCACAATCCGTTTGGCCGCCGTGATCCGGTTGCTCTCGAAATTCTCGCTTTTGACCCTCTCCAGGGCGATCTGAAAGTCGCCCTCGCTCATTGCAGGGATGACGACTGGGGCAGGCATTGCGGGCCTCACAGTCGGATGCGGAAGCCCTGGACGGCCCATTCCTTGTGGATGATTGGCCTGATGCGCAATCAAGGGCATCACCACCTCGGGTCGCGCAATCGCGTAGCCTATTGAGAGCCCGAACAGGTGCCGCTGTTTCTCGACGCGGAAACGATTGTTGCCCGGGTCGATAAACACTAACTGGCCAACGGTGTGATGCTCGGCATCGTTCATCTCCACCCGCAGGTAATGTTCGCCTCCAGGCACCCGGTCCAGTCTGATGGACTTGGTGGGTTGCTCGTTCTGGAGGATATCGTCGATGAAAATCCAGAATCCATCGTAGTCAGAAGTTACGGTGATGGAGAGGGGGACGTTATTCCCTTGGTGCTGGGGATGGCGGGGCTGCTGGGCAAAGCCGGAGTAGGGGAGCCCGGTGAGCATAGCCACTGCCAGGATGCAAAGGGCGAGTTTCGAGAGGTTCTTATTCATCCTAATAATATTTTAAATTGTTTAGTCTCTAATCTTTGGAGCGGGCAAAGATACGTTTTTTTACCGCAATTCCTTCTCTATCACATTCTCGATGCGGCGGTAGATTTCGCCGGCCACGTTGGCGTGGTTCATCGTGTAGATGTGGATGCCGTCGGCGTCATTGGCCAGCAGCTCCAGGATTTGCGTCACGGCGTAGGAGACGCCGATTTCGTACATTGCCGCCTTGTCGTTGCGGAATCGGTCAAAGAGCACGCGCAGATCGAATGGGATGGTGGCGCCGGCCATATTCATAATCTTGGCGAACATTGTGGCGCTCGTGAGCGGCATTATGCCGGGGATGATGGGGATGGTGATACCCATCTTGCGGGCCGTGCGTATCAGCCGGTAATAGTAATTGTTGTCGTAGAAGAGCTGCGTGATGAGGAATTGGGCGCCCATATCCTGCTTGCGCTTGAGGTTGACGAGGTCGTCGTACAGGCTCTCCGACTCGATATGTCCTTCGGGGTAGCAGGCGCCGCCCACGCAGAAATCGTAGCGCTGGCGGAGATAGTCCATCAATTCGGTTGCGTGTTTGAAATGCTCCAGATAGGGACCCTCGAAATGGGCGGGTTTGTCGCCGCGCAAGGCGAGCACATTCTCGAGTCCCTCCTCTTGCATACGCCGGGCGAGGGTGTCCACATCGCGCTCGTCGAGGGCCCCGCAAGTGAGGTGTACGAGCGGCTCTGCGACCGTGTGTTGCTGGATATAGCTGGCCAGGTTGAGCGTGTTCTCGCTGTAGTCGCCTGACGACTTGAAGGTGACGCTGATGAAGTCGGGGCGGTACTGCTGGAGGGCGTCGATAGTGGAGTAGATGTCGCGGATATTACTATTCTCGGGATTCGGGGGGAAGACTTCGAAGGAGAAGGATTTCTTCTTTTTCAGGATGTCGTTAATTCGCATAGTCAATAGTATTAAAGCCGTTATAAAAAAAACGCGAATCAGGAGATTCGCGTTTTGGCAGGGGAAGAGAGAATCGAACTCCCATCTGCGGTTTTGGAGACCGTCATTCTACCATTAAACTATTCCCCTTTGAAAAAGGGCATTGTCGTCAATGCCCTTTTTATAATGTTAAGGTTAAGATAACTCTTAGTCAAGGATTTCAGTCACCTGACCGGCACCCACGGTACGACCACCTTCGCGGATAGCGAAACGGAGGTTCTGGTTGAGGGCGATTTCGGAGAGGAGTTGGACATCGATCTCGACGTTATCACCAGGCATACACATCTCAACGCCAGCGGGCAGGGTGATGGCACCCGTCACGTCCGTGGTGCGGAAGTAGAATTGCGGGCGATAGTTGTTGCCAAACGGAGTGTGACGACCGCCTTCTTCTTTCTTCAGGACATACACAGAAGCCTTGAAGTGTTTGTGCGGGTGGATGGAACCGGGTTTCGCGATGACCATACCACGACGGATTTCGTCCTTGTCGATACCACGGAGGAGCAGACCGACGTTATCGCCAGCTTCACCTTCGTCGAGGATCTTGCGGAACATTTCGACACCAGTGACAACGGATTTGAGTTTTTCAGCACCCATACCGATGATGTCAACGGGATCGGAGGTGTGGATGACACCAGTCTCGATACGACCGGTAGCCACGGTACCACGACCAGTGATGGAGAAGACGTCCTCAACGGGCATCAGGAAGTCTTTATCGACGTCACGAGGAGGCAGCGGACTCCAGGTGTCCACAGCGTCCATCAATTCGACAATCTTCTCAACCCATTGCGGTTCGAGGTTCAAGCCACCGAGAGCGGAACCACGGATGACGGGGGTGTTGTCACCGTCGAAGCCGTAGAAGCTCAGAAGGTCACGGATATCCATTTCAACGAGGTCGAGCAACTCGGGGTCGTCAACCAAGTCAACCTTGTTCATAAAAACAACCATTCTGGGGACACCGACCTGCTTTGCCAACAGGATGTGCTCACGAGTCTGGGGCATCGGACCGTCGGTAGCAGCCACGACGAGGATGGCGCCGTCCATTTGGGCAGCACCGGTAACCATATTCTTCACATAGTCGGCGTGACCCGGACAGTCAACGTGTGCATAGTGACGCGTAGCGGTTTGGTACTCGATGTGAGCGGTGTTGATGGTGATACCACGCTCTTTCTCCTCAGGAGCGTTGTCGATGGAGTCGAAAGATCTCAACTCGGAAAGACCCTTGGAAGCCAAAACGGTGGTGATGGCAGCCGTCAAGGTCGTTTTGCCGTGGTCGATGTGACCGATGGTACCCACGTTCACGTGGGGTTTAGTACGTTCAAATTTCTCTTTTGCCATTTTTTTCTATAAATTTTTGTGAATAATTTTATTATTGAAAGGTCTTTTATAGATAAAAAAAAAGAGCCGTTGATGAGAGTTGAACTCATGACCCCATCCTTACCAAGGATGTACTCTACCACTGAGCTACAACGGCTTTTTTTTGTGTATTAAATAAAGAACACTTCCTTTGTGTTTTTTGAGCAGGCAAAAATACATTATTTTTTTGAATATCCCGCATTTTGGAGTTATTTTTTTTAATTTCCTTGTAACTTATTGATAGTCAGTTTTAAACTTTCTCTCCAGTAAGGGATTGAAACTTGCAATTCCTTTTTTATAAGACTCAAATCGAAGACAGAATAGGCGGGTCTTGTCGCTTTTGCCGGATATTCTGACGTAAAGATGGCTCTCACCCGGCATTGTTTTCCTCCCATTTCCATTATGGCTTTGGCGAAATCAAACCAGCTTGCCGTGCCTTCGTTGGCGTAATGGTAAACGGTGACTCCCTTCTTGCCGATGCCGGTTTCCAGCACCTTCATAATGGCTGCTGCCAGGTCGCCCGCGTAGGTTGGGCCTCCCACTTGGTCGCACACCACGGTCACCTCCTCGCGCTCGTCGCCCAGCTTCAGCATCGTCTTCACAAAATTGTGCCCGTATTCGGAGTAGAGCCACGAGGTGCGGATGATGGTGGCGCCGCAGCCGCTCTCCCGGATGGCCTTCTCGCTCTCAGCCTTGGTGCGGCCGTACACCGACTTAGGTGCCACGGGCGCATCCACGGGATAGGGATGGCACGCCTCGCCGGAGAAGACATAGTCGGTGGAGATATGCACCAGATGGCAGCCGTGTCGCTTGGCGGCAGCGGCCAGCAGGGCCACGGCATCACGGTTGATGCGGAATGCGGTCTCCACTTCGTCCTCGGCCTTGTCAACCGCCGTGTATGCCGCCGCATTGACGATGGCGTCAATAGCGTGACCGGTGACGAATTGTTCAATAACCGCCTCGTCAGTGATGTCCAGCTCCTCTACATCCGTGAAGTAGAAACAGAAGCGGTCTTGGTATCCCTCTGCCAAATCGCGCAGACAATGGCCAAGTTGCCCGTTGGCACCGGTGATGAGAATGTTCTGTTTGTGGGTCATTATGCGATTTGCGATTTACGATTTGCGATAATTCTTAATTCAACTCAACGCTCTCTCTGAACTTTGGCACTTGCGTCTTCTTGAACCCTGCCTCGGCCAGGTGCTTGGCGTATGCCTGGCGCACGCCCTCTTCGCCGTGTACGATGAAGATCTTCTTGAGGCGGCGGTTGCCTTTCTGGCAGGAGAGGTAGCGGATGAGCTCCTGGTAGTCGCCGTGGCCGGAATAGGCGTCGATGCGCTCGAGGTGAGCCTTCACCTTGTACATTTCGCCGAAGATGGAGACCTCCGTGTCGCCGCGCATAATCTTGGCGCCAAGAGTGGTGGGAGAACAGTAGCCCACGCACAGGATGGTGGTCTTGGGGTTCTCGATGTTGTTGGCCAGATGGTGCTTGATACGGCCGGCCTCCATCATCCCTGATGCGGAGATGATGATGCAGGGACGGTTGTACTCGTTGAGCCGCTTCGAGTCGTCGATGGTGCGCACATACGTGAGCTTGTCGAAGCCGAAGGGGTCCTTGGTGTTTTCCATAAACTGGCGCAGGTCGGCGTTGAAGTTCTCGTCGTGCAGCCGGTAGATGTTGGTGGCGGAGCAGGCGAGCGGACTGTCCACGAAAATCTCGATGTCGGGCAGGTCGCCAGACTTGTTGAGACGGTGCAGGGTATAGACGATTTCCTGCGTCCTGCCGATGGCGAAGGAGGGGATGAGCAGTTTGCCGAGGCGCTTGGCGCAGGCGTCGCGCACAATCAGCATCAACTGCTTGTCGGCATCGTCGAGCGTGGAATGCAGGCGGTCACCGTAGGTCGATTCGGTGATGATGTAGTCGGCATACGGGAACGGTTCCGGGTCGGGGAGGATGCGTTTGTTGTAGCGGCCCACGTCGCCGGTGTAGCAGAGCGTGCGGGTCTTGCGGCCCTCCTTGAAGGTGATGTAGATGGCGCCGCTGCCCAGCATATGACCGGTCTCAATGAACTGTATGGAGATGTCCGGGGTGATGTTAAACGTCAAGTTGCGGGGTATGCTGATGAACTGCGCCATACACTCCGCCGCGTCCTTCTCGGTGTAGATGGGCTCGATGGGCTCCTTGTCCACGCGCTCTTTCTTCTTGTTGAACTGGCGGGCGTCGGCCTCTTGGATGCGGCCTGAGTCGGCCAGCATAATGGCACACAGGTCACGGGTGGCGGGGGTGCAGAACACCTTGCCGCGGAAGCCTTGCTTGTATATATAAGGTATCAGACCGGAGTGGTCGATGTGGGCGTGCGAGAGCAGGATGAAATCCACCTCCTTGGGGTTGAAACCCAGATTGCGGTTCATACTGTCGGTCTCCAGGCCCTTGCCCTGGTACATACCGCAGTCGAGCAGTATTTTGGTGCCTTTCTGGGAGGTGAGCAGGAATTTGCTGCCGGTCACCTCTTCCGTGGCGCCTAAAAAGTCAAGTCTCATTGTTGACAGATTAAGGTTTGGTTAGTTTTCACGTTTTGGCCAGACGTTTCTCCATCCGTAAAAATAGCCGAGATGGAAACGGGCCGCGAAATAAAAGACAGCGTGGCGCAGCTTTCCCAAAGGCATATAGAGGAAAAGGAGAATCGCTACTATATAATATATAGTGACGACACAGGAGTATGTCGGCAACAGCAGGTAGAGCAGCGTCATCAGCTGGAAGGTGGAGACAAGAGCGTTGGAGATGAAGTCGTCGGGATTCGAGAGGGGCTTCAGCTCCTTGGAAAGGGCGCGGCGCAGAAGCAGCGCGTAACCGCAAGTGGCGGAGATGGCCAGGAAACAGGGGATGATGTAGTGAATCTTGTCGGCTCCCGAAATCCAACGGTTGAAGAAGGGGAAGAAGGAGAGCACGAACACCAGCAAACAGAGGAAGATGCCGACGTGGAACAGGATGCCGGAGGCGTAGGCCGGCAGGTGCAGGTAGGCCGACTCCTTGTTCTGCGGCATCATCGCCGTGGTGTTGGAGGAGATCACCCCTTTCTTCGTGTCGCCGCTTTTCTCGGACAGGTCGTTGGGCTTGCCGAGTTTGACAATCTTGAGGAAAAACACAAAAAGACTGCAGAGACAGATGGCTGCCGCTGCAATCGCCAGATATTGCATTATACTCATAATGAATAAAGTTTAGAGTTATTAGCTGTTGGCGGTTAGCTAAAGGCCAATTGCTAATGGCTAATAGCTAACCGCTAAAGGCCACTACACGCAGCCTTCGGGTTTGGGAAGACCGGCCACACGGCAGGCGCCACGGGCAGGGCCCAACGGGAAGAGTTCGTAAATCTCCTTGAGTTTCAGACCAGAAGCCTTGCAGATGACACGCACCATCGGGGCGATACCTTTCTCTTCGTAGTTCTCGCGGATGCAGTGCAGGATCTTCCAGTGGTTCTCGGTCAGTTCGTTGATGCCGTCCTCCTTGGCGATCTCGGCCGCCAGGCCTTCGGTCCATTCTTCGGGCTTCAGCATAAAGCCGTCGCCATCCATTTCGTAGGTTTTCCCTTCGTAGTTGATATTTGCCATAGTCTTGAGTTTTTAGGCTGCAAAAGTACAAAAAAAAGTGAATGCCACCTATGGGAGAATCTTCCCGTCGCCGGCGATGTCCGAACTGAGGTGGCGGATCAGCGATTCGGAGTTGCGGATGCTCTTCTGCAGCCAGCTGAAATAGAGCTCTTCGCGTTCGTCAGGCGTGAGTTTCCAGTCCACCTCCGAGTGCCGTAGCCGTTCCGAGAAGTGGGAGAGGATGATGGCCGCGGAGTTGGAGATGTTGAAGCTTTCGGTGAAACCGTACATCGGGATAAGGGCGGCGCCGTCAGCGTGGCGGACAGCCTCTTCGGAGAGCCCTGTCAGCTCGGTGCCGAACAAGAAGGCGGTCTTGCGCTCCACAGGGAGGTCCATAATCGTGGTGCGCTTCTCGTCAGGCAGGGTGGCGATGACCGTGTAGCCGCGCGCGTGCAGGTCGTCGATGCAACGCTTCACATTGTGCTCCGAGTGAGGATAATGGTGCAGGGTCAGCCACTTGTCGGCCCCCATACTGATGTCCTTGTGGATCTCGAAGGTGTTGCGGTTCTCCACAATGTAGGCGTCCTGGATGCCGTAGCACTCGCAACTGCGCATCACCGCGCTGATGTTCTGGGTCTGGTACAGATCCTCCAGCACTACGGTTACGTGCCGCGTGCGGTTGTCCAGCACAGACAGCAGACGCTCCTTGCGCTCGTCCGTCACGAACTGCTCCAACCCTTCGATGAGTTTGGCCCTGAGTTTTTTGTCTTCAATTTGCATATTGTTTAAAAAAAGAAAGCCCTTGTCAGGGCTTTCTCGTAAGGTTAGTAGAGTGGATTCTTATTTAAGAGCACCCAGTTTGGAACCGACTTTGAATTTGACCACCTTCTTTGCGGGGATCTTGATGGCCTTCTTCGTGGCGGGGTTCAGACCTTTTCTGGCAGCGCGTTGTTTCACTTCGAAGGTGCCGAAGCCAACCAGAGAGAGTTTGTCACCCTTTTTGAGGACATCACCCGTGGTGCACATAAAAGCATCCAAGGCGTTTTTAGCTTGAACTTTGGTCAAACCGGCTTTTTCAGCCATTGCATCGATTAATTCACTTTTATTCATACTAATAAAATTTAAAAGGTTTGTGTGTTTTTTAATTGAGCAGCAAATGTAACTGATTTTGAATAACAAAGTTGGATTTTCGGATTTTTTTTGCGTTGTGTGAAAAAATAAACCCAGTTGTTTAAACCGAAAAAAAGTGATTTGCATTAATTACACTAAAACAACAAATCTGTGTAATTATTTTTTCTAAATCCGGCAAGAAAATCAGTGATATTCATTCGTTTTTTGCCCTCAAATTGTAAGATTTCTATTGAAATTTCGCGGTTTTTGGAGGAAACCAGCATTTTTTTGTTGTTTTCGAGGGTGATGGTGCCAGGTTTTGAGGTGCTGGCAATGTCCGTGACAGAGGCTTGGTAAACCTTGATGTGGAAAACTTTTTCCGGTTCGCCCTCGGTGGCCGGTTGGGCCATAATGCGGGTGTAGGCGGTGGGGTAGGGCGAGAGTCCGCGGATTTTGTTGTAGATGTTTTCGGCGGTGTCGTCCCAGCAGATGAGCATATCCTCCTTGAAGATTTTCGGGGCGGGCTTGAGGTTGGCGGCCTCGGGTTGCGGGAGGGTTTGCACCGTGCCGCTCTCAATGTCGTGCAAAGTCTGCACGGCGATGTCGGCCCCGGCCTCCATCAGCTTGTCGTGGAGGGTGCCGCCGGTGTCGGTCGGGGTGATTTCCACTTCAGTCTGGCGGATGATGGCGCCGGTGTCGGTATGTTCGTCGAGGAAAAAGGTGGTGACGCCGGTTTTGGTTTCGCCGTTGAGGATGGCCCATTGGATGGGGGCGGCGCCGCGGTACTGGGGCAGCAGCGAGGCGTGCACGTTGAAGGTGCCCTTCGGGGGGATGGTGTACACGGCCTTGGGGAGCATCCGGAAGGCGACCACCACGAAGACATCAGCCTTCAGCGCCTGCAACTGGGCGATGAACTGCTCGTCGCGCAGGCGTTCGGGCTGCAGCAGGGGCAAGGCGTGGTCGAGGGCATACTGTTTTACGTCAGAGAACTTCACCTTTTGGCCGCGGCCAGCGGGCTTGTCGGGGGTGGTGACCACAGCGGCCACCTCGTGCCCCGCCTGCTGGATGCGGTCGAGGATGGTGACGGCGAACTCGGGGGTGCCCATAAAGACCACTCTCATAGCATCAGGCTTTTGGGTTGGACAATGATTGGCGGAGGGCCAGCATCTTGAGGCAGCTGATGGCGCCTTCCACGCCCTTGTTGCCGTGCTTGCCGCCGGCGCGCTCCTCGGCCTGCTGCATATCCTGGGTGGTCAGCACACTGAAGATGGCGGGCTTGCCGTGTTTCAGGCCCACTTCCATAATGCCGTGGGCGACAGCCTGCGCGATGAACTCGAAATGGCGGGTCTCGCCTTGGATGATGCAGCCGATGCAGATGACTGCGTCCACGTCAGGACAGTGCGTCATCACCATATCGGCGCCGGAAGGGAGTTCATAGCTGCCCGGCACGTATTCCACGAGGATGTGCTCAGGGGCGACGCCCTGCTCGATCAGGGTTTCGCGGGCTCCTTTTAAAAGAGAATCGGTAATGTGGTCGTTCCATTCGCTGACCACAATACCGATTCTAATATGATTTGCAGAATTAATTTTAAAAGGAGTGAATTCGGATAAATTCTTCTTTTTTTCTGCCATTATTTCTATTTGGATGATTTGGATTTGGCTCTTTCCTTGTATTGGGCGATGCTCATCTTGTTGTATTCAGCATAGAAATTGTCTTCAATCTGCTGGTAGGCATCGTAGGCCTTGCTCCAATTGTCTTGTCTTTCATACATCTGGCCCAGTTTGAAGAGCGCCATCGGGGTGTTGTAAGGATCGTTGCCCTTGATGGCCTTCTCGTAATATTTGATGGCTTCGGCCTCGTTGCCCTGGTCGTCGTAGAGGTCGCCGATGAGTGTCTGGCAGGTGTACCAGAGGACATCTTCTTTCTTCTTGAATTTCTTGAGATACTCCAAGGCGTCCTCTTTCTGACCGAGTTTGAGGTAGCAGAGACCGGCGTAGTAGTTGGCGGTGTTGGCCGTCTTGGTGATTTTGTAGTTGTCGGCGATGGCGAGGAAGCCGTCGTTCTCGTCGTCACCCTCGAGGGCGAGGTTGAGCGAGGTGCTGTCACCGGCCATCAGCATACTGACGGGGTAGGTGATTTGGGCGGAAGCCTGCTCGTTTTTCTTCTGGAGATAGAAGCGGTTGAAAAGGATGAAGGCCAAAGCGATGACCAAAATTCCGATGACAACGCCGTAAATGATGTTCTGGTATTTGTTGAAGAAAGCGAGGAGTCGGGTTACGAAATTCTCGTTAACTTCTTCGTTTTCAATCTTTTTACTGCCTAATTTTTCGTTGCTTGCCATAATTTCTATTCTTAATTTTTTTAGGGCGCAAAAATACACTTTTTTTTATAATAAGGAATAGCTTTTTTTATTCGCTTTTGTTGGGCAAAATCTCCTTCAGCCAATCGCGGAAAAGATAGAAGTAGGCCTTCTTGTAGATGTGCTTGAAGATGAAGTTGTCCTCCTTGCGGTTGACCTCCTTTTCGGTGGGGTGCGTGAGGGGCATAATGGGGTATGCGTTTTTGCGGAGTCGGCGGAGATGCCGCTTGGCGTTGTTCTTGACCCCGATGTTGGTCACGAGGTTTAGGTAGGGCTCGATGCATACGCCGTCGTGGGCCCACACGTGGAGGTTGATCTGGTAGTCCCAATAAGAGGCGTTGTTTTTCTTGATGATGTTGAACCGGTTGATCCAGTAGGAGCGGAACTTGGGCTTCTTCATATTGCGCGTCACGATTTCGGAGATCTTGTCGCTGTCGTACTGCGCCATCGAGAGGGAGAAGTCCTGCCACCGGTTGCGCCAGGTGGCGAAGCCCCAGGTGGTGGCGTAGGAGGAGAAATAGTAGGAACTGCCGCCTTTGCGGAGGCGCTTCTTGTATCTCTGGCGGCTTCTGTGCCGCAGGTAGGTGCCGCCGATGCTGAACACCCGTTCATCGTTCCTATATTGCCGCAAAAGTTCTTCGCAATAGGGGAAGAAGTCGTAGGTGGGCAGGGTGTCCTCGAAAAGGACAATGCCCTCCTCCTCGTGTTCGAAAAACCATTGGATGGCCTTGTAAATCATCTGGGATTTGCCCAGGTGCTCGTCCTGCCAGAAGGTGTGCAGTTGGCAATGCCAGGCGGGCTGTATGACCGAGCGGGTCTGATAGACGTGCGTCCGGTCGAGCGTGTTGCCGGGCTTCGGACCGTCTCCTGCCACGTAGAGTTGCGTGGGCTGAACAGTCCCGAGAATCTCGAATACGTTGTGCGTCTCCTCAATCCTGTTGTAGAGGACGAGCAATATAGGAACTTTGAACATTGTGCGGTGTGTTTATGCTAATTCGTGGATGACCAGGCCGGAACGGAGCTTCGGCTCAAACCAGGTGGTCTTGGGAGGCATAATGTTGCCCGTGTCGGCGATGTCGATGATCTGCTGCATAGAGACAGGGTAGAGGGCGAAGGCGACCTTCATCTCACCATTGTCCACGCGGCGTTTCAGCTCGCCGAGGCCACGGATACCGCCCACGAAGTCGATGCGCTTGTCGGTGCGGAGATCCTTGATACCCAAAATCTTGTCCAAAACCAGGTTGCTGAGGATGGTGACATCCAGCACGCCGATGGGGTCGCTGTCGTTGAAGGTGCCCGGCTTGGCGTTCATCTTGTACCAGTGGCCGTCGAGATACATACTGAACTCGTGCAGCTTGGAGGGCTTGTAGATCTCAGTGCCCATATCTTCCACGGTGTAGGTCTCACCCACGGCGGCGAGGAACTGCTCCTTGCTGAGGCCGTTGAGGTCTTTCACCACGCGGTTGTAGTCGATGATGTTGAGCTGGTTGTCGGGGAATATCACCGTCATAAAGTAGTTGTACTCCTCCTTGCCGGTGTGGTTGGGGTTGTGCTCTTTCTTCTCCTGTCCCACGAGGGCAGCGGCGGCGCTGCGGTGATGGCCGTCGGCGATGTACATCGCGGGCACCTTGGTGGCGAAGAGTTCCACCAGCTCGTCAATGAGCTTGCGGTCGTCGATGACCCAGAAACGGTGACCGAAGCCGTCCTCTTTGGCGATGAAGTCATAGACGGGCTTCTGGGCGGTCACGGAGGCCACGATTTCGTCAATGCGGGCCACGGCAGGGTAGGCGAAGAACACCGGCTCCACGTTGGCATTCGTGATGCGCACGTGTTTCATACGGTCTTCCTCCTTGTCCTTGCGGGTCAGCTCGTGCTTCTTGATGATCTTGTTGACATAGTCCTCGCTGTAAGCGCAGGCCACAATGCCGTACTGCCAATGGGCGTTGGCATCCGTGGGGTTCATACTCTGGGCATAGATGTAGAGTTTCTCCTCCTTGTCTTGCACCAGCCAGCCGTAATCCTTGAAACTGTTGTAGTTCTTCACCACCTGGAGATAGACTTCAGGAGAGTGCTCGTCGGTGCCTGCCGGCAGGTCGATTTCGGCCTTGGTGACGTGCAAAAGACTGTAGGGGTTGCCCTCGCATTCCTTGCGTGCCTCTTCGGAGTTCAGCACGTCGTAAGGACGGGAAGCGAGTTTTTCTACGATAGATTGGGGAGGACGAAAGCCTCTGAAGGGTTTGATGACGGACATAATCTTTTAATATTTATGTGAATGAATATGTTTAAAATGAGGGTGCAAAAATACAAAAAATAGCAAATGGTAATTTTTGTACTTTTGCAGCCAGTTTTTTAGCGTATGGACCTTTTGAAACGTTTGTCCCGATATCTGGGAAAATACAAGGCCAACATCGTCGCGGTGTTGTTGGTGAATGTGGTGTACGCTTTTTTCTCCATCTTCACGTTGAGTCTGATTGTGCCGTTCCTCTCCGTCCTTTTCGGGCAGGTGCACCAGGTGGCGGCCAAGCCCGACTTTGCGCTCACCTCACGCTATGTCATCGACACTTTCTACTATTATATGGGCGTGACAGTGGCCCGCTTTGGCAAACACGCCGCCCTTTTCTACATCGCCGGCGTGATGGCCGTCACCTCCCTGGTCTCCAATACCGCCCGCTATCTGGGCTCCTATTGGCTGGCGCCCATCCGCTCCGGCATTATGCGCGACCTGCGCAACGAGATGTACCACCGACTCCTCATCCTCCCCCTGTCCTATTACACCGACCAGCGCAAGGGCGACATCCTGAGCCGCATCGGCGCCGACGTGCAGGAAGTGGAGTGGTCGGTGTTCTCTTCCCTGCAGTCGCTGCTCCGCGACCCGTTCCTCATCGTGATTTTCCTTGCCGTGCTCTTCTCCATCAGCGCCCCGCTGACTTTGATTGCATTGGTGTTGTTGCCTGTCATTGCCTATTTGCTGGCCAACATCGGCAAGCGCATCAAGCAGTACTCCACGCGCGCCCAGCAGTTGCTCGGCAAGATGAGCTCGCTGTTCGACGAGGCCATCGGCGGCCTGCGCGTCATCAAAGGTTACAACGCCATCCAGCACACCTACGACAATTTCCAGCACGAGAATTTCCAGTTCTACCGTCTCCACAAGCGCGTGTTCCGCATCAACGAGCTTGGCGCGCCCCTGGTGGAGTTCCTCTGCATTTTGGCCCTGCTGCTCATCACGATTGTGGGACTGAAACTCTTCCCCGCCCTCTCACTGGGCAAGAGCACCCTGTTTATGCTCTTCTTTGTGGTCTTTGCCCGACTGATAGTGCCGGCCAAGGCCCTGATGACCACCTACTATACCTTGCAGCGCGGAATGGCCGCCGCCACCCGGGTCTATGAGGTCATCGACGCCGACGAGAAGATATTGGAGTGCGAGAACCCGCTGCCGGTGCAGAAACTGCGCGACAAAATAGAATTCAAGGATGTCTCCTTCTCCTACCGCGATGTGGACGCACCGGAGGAGTGCGAGGTGCTGCGCCACATAGACCTCACCATCCGCAAGGGCGAGGTGGTGGCCGTGGTGGGACCGTCGGGGAGCGGCAAGTCCACGCTGGTGGACCTTCTGCCGCGCTTCTATGATGTCCATTTCGGGCAGATTCTGCTCGACGGACAGCCCCTTGACCGCTATGTCATCTCCGACCTGCGGGCGCTGTTCGGAAGTGTCAACCAAGATGTTATCCTCTTCAACGACACTGTGTATGAGAACATAGTGTTCGGGATGCCGGATGTGACGGAGGAGCAGGTGGTGGCTGCCGCCAAGATTGCCCAGGCCCACCCGTTCATTATGGAGATGGAAGAGGGGTACCAGACTGTCATCGGCGACCGTGGAATGCGTCTGTCGGGTGGCCAGCGCCAGCGGCTCAGCATCGCCCGCGCCATCTTGCGCCATCCGGAGGTGCTTATCCTCGACGAGGCCACCTCCGCCCTCGACAACGAGTCGGAATACTTGTTCCAGGAGGCCTTGATGCCCTATGCACGCGAACACACGGCCATCATCGTCGCACACCGGCTCAGCACCATCCGTTTCGCCGACACCATCGTCTTTGTGCGCGACGGCCAGATCGTGGAGCGGGGCACCCACGAGGAACTGATGGCGCTGAAGGGCGAATACCACCGCTTCTGCACGGTGCAGCAGTAGCTCCTTTATACACAAATTCTTGTTTAAAAAAACGCGGGCTTTCCAGTGAAAGACTGGGGTTGAAAGCGTATCTTTGCGCGTTTAAATGTAAATTTAAGGTATTATGTATAATGTGGCTGTCATTGCCGGCGGGGATTCCGGTGAATATGAAATATCCCTCAAAACGGCCGATAACATTTTCAATCAGCTCGACCGAAAACTTTTCAACCCCTATTTGATTCATTTCAAGGGCTCGGATTGGAGCTATACTTCCGAAAGCGGCTTGAAATATGCCATCGACAAGAACGACTTCTCCCTGCATATCGACGGGGAGCATATTGTTTTCGACGTGGCCTTCATCGCCATCCACGGCACGCCGGGCGAGAACGGCAAGCTGCAGGGCTATTTCGAGATGATAGGCCAGCCCTACACGGGGTGCGACCGTTTCAGCTCGGCGCTGACCTTCAACAAGTATTTCTGCAACCTGGCGGTGGCCAGCATCGGGGTGCCCATTTCACCTTCCCTGCATTTCTATCATAACGACCCGGTTGATTATGACCGCATCGAGCGCGTGTGCGGCTATCCCTGTTTTGTGAAGGCTTGCAACTCCGGCTCCAGCGTGGGCGTCACCAAGGTCCATAACCGCGAAGAGATGGCCGGGGCCTTTGCCGAGGCTTTCAAATACGACAACCAGCTGATGGTCGAGAAGTTTGTGCGCGGTCGCGAGCTGACCTGCGGCGTGACCTCCGTCTATGGCGGCATCCGCGTGCTCGCCGTCACGGAAGTAGTGGCCTCCAACGAGTTCTACGACTACGATGCCAAATACACCGCCGTGGGCCACAAACTGCTCACGCCCGCTGACATTCCCGCCGACAAGGAACGCGTGGTGCGGGATTACGCCGAGCGCATCTTCCATCACCTCGACTGCCGCGGGGTGGTGCGCGTGGACTTCATCCTCTCCGAAGACGACGGCGTGCCCTATTTCCTCGAGGTCAACACGATCCCCGGACAAACAGCCCTCAGCATTGTGCCTGGACAGGTAACGTACAATAATTTGGACCTGAAGGAGTTTTATACCAAGATGGTGAAAGAGGCGATGGAGAATTAAGAATTGAGAATGGAGAATTAAGAATTGGATGTGAAGATAATGAATAGAAGATTGGTTCGAGTCTGTTTTTTATGGCTTCTGATTGCAATGATTTGGCCGGGACGTGTTTCGGCGCAATATACCGAAAAGGATATCTACGCCTATATCGACCAGTTCAAGGATGTGGCGATGCAGAAGATGGCGGAATACAAGATTCCCGCCAGCATCACCATTGCCCAGGGCATCTTTGAGAGCGCCTGCGGCAAAAGCCGGCTGGCAGTGGATGGCAACAACCACTTCGGCATCAAGTGCCACGCCGACTGGGAGGGCGACACCATCCTGATTGACGATGACGAGCTGCAGGAGTGTTTCCGCAAGTACACGGACGTGTCGGAATCCTACACCGACCACTCGTTGTTCCTCACCAAACGCTCTCGGTATGCCAACTTGTTTAAACTGGATATCTTAGACTATCCCGCCTGGGCGCGCACGCTCAAGCAGGACGGCTATGCCACTAACCCGCAGTATGCCGACCGGCTCATCAGTTTGATAGAACGCTTCAACATTGCCCGTTTGGACACGCTTTGTCTGCGGCAACAGGGCGTGGAGGTGCCGGTGGCACCGGTGGCGCAGTATATACCTCGCCAACAGTTGGAGAAGGCCTTTGACAATAACCAGCAAAATCCCGCCAAGCCCGAGAAGCCGAAGGCCCCTGCCTCCACCGACAAGCCGGCCACAGGCCAGATGAAGGTGTTCACCGCCATCGGCAGCGACTATCCGGCCGGCAACAGTCCCTTCAGCTATCGCAAGGTGTTTGAGAACAACCACACCTTCTTCATTATCGCCCAAAGCGGCGACACGTACGAGAAAATTGCCGGCGATGTGCAGGTCAGCTCGGAGAATCTCCGCAAGTTCAATGACGTGCTCGACAACGGCCAGCCTGTGGAGAACGAAATCGTCTATATCGAGGCCAAGGGCAAGACCTGCAACACCCGCATCCATATCGTGCAAACTGGCGAGACACTGCGCTACATCGCCCAACGCTACGGCGTGCAGCTCCGGTATCTTTTCAAGTATAATATGATGGATGAAAACACAATTATCCATCCTGGTGATCAGATTCTATTAAGACATTAAAACATAGGACAATGAAAAAGACAATTATCCTTTTAGCACTTATGTTGGGCTATGCCTTCAGTTTTGCCCAATACACCCTTGAAGATCAGATCTACGATTATATCGATGCCTACAAGGACTTGGCGATGCAGGAGATGGAACTGTACAAAGTGCCTGCCAGCATCACGTTGGCGCAGGCCATCTATTCTTCGAAGGCCGGCACCAACCGCGTCGCGCGCGAGGCCAACAACCATTTCGGCATTACTTGCCACGGCAACGAATGGAATGGCGAAACCTACTATGAGACGGACAACCACAGCGATGACTATTGCTTCCGCAAATATGCATCCGTGGCAGCCTCCTATCGTGACCACTCCCTCTTCCTTTCCCAACGAAGTCGCTATGTCAAACTCTTCTACTATCCCATCACGGACTACAAGATTTGGGCCCAGGGACTGAAGGAGGCCGGCTATTCTGGCAATCCCCGCTATGCCGACACACTGATTTCCATCATTGAGAAATATTTCCTGATGCACTATGACCGCAAGGTGGCGCAGAAACTGGGCGATTCCACGGCCCTGAAGGTGATGGCCCCGCCCCGTCTGGTGCGCGTGGATGATGATGTGGATATGTTTGCCCCGAAACCAGGTCTTAAACCTGCACAACAACCCGCTCAGCAGCCTGCACAGCAACCCGTTCAGCAGCCTGCACAGCAACCCGTTCAGCAGCCCGTTCAGCAACCTGTGCAACAACAGCCTGTCGCGCAACCTGCACAGCAGCCTGTACAACAACCAGTGCAACAACCTGCCCAGCAGGCACAGACGCCGACTTATAATCCTCCCTCTGCCCGAACACCCAAAGCCGACACAATGATCGTGAACGGCATAGAGGTCATCGTCCACAAGCCGGACAAGAGCCAAGCCCCCAAAGCCGACAATGTGCAGTCCACCCCAACCACTCCAACCACTCCGGCTACTCAGTCCACTCAGACTTCCTCGACTGCTCCGGCTACTCCGGCTCCCGACAAGGTGCAGGGCAAGAATGTTTTCACCCTCGACCCCTATGCAGTGCCGTTCAAGGTGGCCTATTATCCGTACACTTCCCGCACGGCTTACGAGAACAACAAGACCAAGTTCATCCTTGCCAAGCCCGGCGATACGTACAAGAAACTGGCCGCCTCGTTGCAGATCAGCGAGAAAAACCTGCGTTTGTACAATGATGTCTATGACGAATCAGAACCCATTGAGGATGAGGTTATCTATGTGGAGATGAAGAGTACGAAAACTCCCGTGGAATACCATACGCTTGAGGAGGGCGACACCTATCGTTACATTGCCCAGAAGTACGGCATCCAACTCAAGTTGATCATCAAGCGCAACAGCGGCGCCATCAGCAGTTACGGCATCGGCGACAAGATTTGTCTCGGTTGCAAGTAAAGAACTTCTAACCCTATTGTCCGGAAAACAACATAATGCCCAAGTATTTTTATCACTTCAATCCCGACACGCTCACGTACGAAAAGGTGAAGCTCAGTTTCAAGCACGTCTTCAAACGGTTGGCTTGGGTCTTTGCCAGTGGCTTTGCGCTGGCGCTCATTTTCGTGTGGATAGCCTTCTATTTTGTGGACTCCCCGAAAGTGAAGATCCTGGAGCGTGAGAACAACGAGTTGAAGAGCGAGGTGGAATATCTGACCTCCCGTATGGAGGTGATGTCGGATGTGCTGCTGGATATCGAGGACAGGGACGACAATGTCTATCGGACCATCTTTGAGGCCGACCCGGTGCCGGCTTCGGAACGCTATCCCCAGATATTGCCCGATAACCGTTTCGACAGTCTTTCCCGTTCCGAGGCTTACCAGATGCTGAAAGAGGCCAACAAGCGCGCCGACCGTCTGACTGTCCGCCTGGCGGCGCAGAGCAAGTCGCTGACGGAGATGGAGAAGATTGTGAACAACAAGGCGGAGATGCTGACCTGCATACCCGCCATCCGCCCGTTGAAGAATATGTATTCCATCACGTCCGGTTTTGGCCGCCGGTATCATCCGATCCTGAAGCAACTTCGTGCGCACACGGGCGTGGACATCACCGCCCCGAAGGGCACGCCTGTCTATGCCACCGCCGACGGCACTGTGTCGGGCGAGAACCCCGGCAGCGGCTATGGCATTGCGGTGGTCATCAACCACGGCTATAGCTACCAAACACTCTATGCGCACCTCTCGAAAAAGGCAGTGCGCCCGGGACAGAAGGTCAAACGCGGCCAGGTGATTGGCTATGTGGGGGCCACGGGCTTGGCATCCGGCTCACACCTCCACTACGAGGTCATCAAAAACGGCCAGCGCGTCAACCCCGTCTATTATTTCAACGTCGATATCACCCCCGAAGAATACAACAAACTGCTCGAATCCTCCAAGAAGGTGAACCAGGCGCTTTCTTAGAATGGAGAATTGAGAATGGAGAATTGAGAATGGGTGGGAATGTATTCGTGAAATTTGTGTAATTCGTGGAAAATTAACTGAGAATGAAAAGGTATCTATGGTTTCTGATCGCTGCGCTCCTCCTGCTTGCAGGTTGCCGGCCCAAGTATGACCACTCAGACAAGAAGATATTCCACTATAACCAATCCGAGGGTATCCAGACCCTTGACCCCGCTTTCGCTTCGGGCCAGACGGTGATGTGGCCCTGCAACCAGCTCTACAACGGTTTGGTGGATATGGACGACTCGCTGAACATCGTGCCCGCCATCGCCAAAAGCTGGACCATTTCGGATGACGGCCTGACCTACACCTTCTTTCTTCGCAACGATGTGACCTTCCACAACACCGAGGCCTATCCATACAAGGCGCCTCGCAAGGTGACAGCACAGGATTTTGTGTACAGTTTCTCGCGCATTCTGGACCCCGACGTGGCCTCTCCCGGCGCGTGGATTTTCCAGAAGGTGAAGCGCGACAAGGAGGGGAAGCCTGCTTTCAAGGCTTTGGATGATACAACCTTCCAGATACAATTGGCAGAGGCCTTCCCGCCCTTTCTCGGCATTCTGTCGATGAAATACTGCTCCGTGGTGCCCAAAGAGGTGGTGGAGCGTTATGGCAAGGACTTCCGCAAGCATCCTGTGGGCACGGGTCCCTTCCAGTTCCAACTCTGGGAGGAGGGCGTGAAATTGGTGCTGCGCAAGAATCCCGACTACTTCGAGCGCGACGAGCAGGGCAACCGCTTGCCCTACATTGACGCAGTGGCAGTTTCCTTCATCGTGGATAAACAATCTGTGTTTATGGAGTTTATGAAGGGCTCGCTCGACTTTATGTCCGGTGTGGAGGCCTGCTACAAGGACGCACTGCTCACCAAGGAGGGCACGCTGAATCCCGAGTACAAGGACAAAATCAAGATGCTGACTGGCCCCTATCTCAACACAGAATACTTGGGCTTTATGCTGAAACCCGGCGACAAGAAGAATCCCCTGTTGGACAAGCGTGTGCGGCAAGCCATCAATTATGGCTTCGACCGCGAGAAGATGATGAAATATTTGCGCAACAACGTGGGCTATCCCGGCACGGGTGGTTTTGTGCCGCGGGGAATGCCCTCGCACGACCCCTCGCGCACGGGCGGCTACACCTACGACCCCGTTAAGGCCGCGCGCCTGCTGGAGGAGGCTGGCTATCCCGGCGGCAAGGGCCTCCCGCCCATCTCCGTGGCCGTGTCCGCCTCCTACGCCGATTTGGTGCAGTATATGCAGCACGAACTGGCGCAGCTGGGCATCAACCTGCGGCTGGATGTGATGCAGGGCGCCCAACAGCGCGAGATGATGCGCAGCTACCAGCTGCCCTTCTTCCGCGGCTCCTGGATCTGCGACTACCCCGATGCCGAGAACTATATGGCCCTCTTCTACTCCAAGAACCTCCAGCCCGCCGGCTCCAACTACACGCACTACGTGAACCCCGCCTTTGACAAACTGTACGAGGCCTCGCAGCGCTGCACCGACGAAGACCAGCGCAACGACTACTACACCCGTATGGATGCCCTGCTGATGGCCGACGCCCCCGTGGTGGTGCTCTATTACGACAAAGTCATCCGCTTCACCCAGGCCAACATCTCCGGCCTCGGCACCAATCCGGTGAATATGCTGGACTTGAGGAGAGTGAAAATTGATTAATAACCCATAAATATCACTATTATGCTCGAATATTTCAATGAAGCGCCCTATTCCGTCACCATTTGCGACAAGGATGGAAAGATTTTGGAAATGAATGAAATGGCGGTGAATGTGCTGAGCCACGGCCAGCAGATTATTGGCCAGAACCTCCTGGATTGCCATCCGGAGCCCGCCCGCACCAAACTGGTGGAGATGCTGAAGAACCACAACGTGAACGCCTACACCATAGAGAAAAACGGTGTCAAGAAGCTCATCTATCAGGCACCTTGGTTCAAGGACGGCGAGTTCGCCGGCTATATCGAACTCTCGATGCCCATCCCGATGGAGATGCCGCACTATGTGAGGAAACCGAAGCAATAAACATAATTGATTCTTTGTTTTGTAGTTTTTGATACGTTTCTTACGTTATAATTATAGTAATTTACAACAAAAAATATAGCTATATGAAAAACATTTTTACAACAGTGGCAATTTGCCTTTTTTGTGCATTCGGAGTTATCGCTCAAAACTATACTGCGGTTCCCGTGGCACTTGTGGATAACCATCTTTCCGTGAATGGTATAGTCCAACTCAGTATCCCGAATTATGATCCTAATGAAATACAGATTGAGCCGCTGGGAGGTTCTGTGGCCGTGCCCAGCACCGATCAGGAATACACAATTGCGGAATATCCCACTTTGGACGCAGTGTGGAACATCTGTAATGGCAATGCCGTCTGGACGTGGAACCTTGTGACACTCGACACCTATTCGGGACAAGGGATGAATATAGGCTATGCTGCATTGAAATTCGCGGGCTCCCCGTACAAGTATGGTTACGCCAAATTCGACAAGAGTGTGCCGGGCGCTTGGGTTGAGTTCGGCTATTTCGTGGAAGGTGTGGGCGTTGATGAATGGACGAACACCATCTCGGTATCGCCGAATCCGGTTGCCGATGTCATTCGTCTGAACAATGTCGAAGGCACCCGCATTGCGGTTTACAGCGCAGCAGGCCAACAGGTGAAAAGTGTTGACAACGCCGCGGCCAATACTGTAATAAGCGTTTCTGATTTGTCGTCGGGTGTCTATTTTGTGAAGATTACCAGCGGCAGCAAAGTGAATACGGTGAAATTCGTGAAGGAATAAGTAACGTTGTTTTTTGGAATCAAGATGAATTTTACCAAGAAATTGTCAAATCTCAGGGTCTTGTGTGTGGCGGTGGCCATATTCTGCCTGCTGTTAGGGTTGTTGTCGGGACTTTCCCTGAACACCACATCACACGACGTGCTGGCTTCTTACCGATCCTCTGTTGAGACGGCCAGAAACAATAATGTGTTGCTATCCGAATTGGTGAAAGATGAATGCGCCCAAGTTCTGAAAACAAAAGCGTCCGACACATTGATATGTCGGAAGGTAGCGTTGTTGGCCTTGTCAGAAGACAGTTTGCAGCAGTATCTTGACAATCTGCGTACGGAATTTATACAGAATGTCAACAGAGAAGAAGGGGAGACCCTCCTCCGTCTTGATGACGTGGACTATTCCACAAATTTTATGATCTATCAAGGCAATGCGGCCAAGTTGCGTGCACAGATAGAACGTTATCAAGACCAGCTGTTGCAACTAATTGACGACCAAGAATTGCGAGAACGCGTTGATCAAGACATCAGTTTTCATACGAATCAGATGGCCTGGCAGTATGGAAAGGCATCTTGGGAAGAGCACTATTTCGATCACGCGATGGCAGTTGAGGTGGTGAACCAGTTGGAACAGATCCAACAGCAAGCGCATTTGGCAGCAATTCGTGTACTACGAGCGATAGAAGGCAACGGAGGAGATTGTAACGTTAGTGAATAATAAAATTGTCACAATATGATAAAATCCATTTACAAATTAGGAGCCACCACCATAAGTTTGTTGAGTTTGGCGCTGTTGTTCAAGATAATGCACTGGGCTGGTGGCAATATTATGCTGATAGTGACCTTGGCGGGCTTGGTTCCCTTGACGGCCTTTATGACCGCTGTCCATTTCAGCCGGCAGGAGGAAGAAGAGAAGGACCGGTAAAAAGTTCTGGTGTTCAAGTAATTGACGTCGTACAAATATGGATAACACTCCGCAATTTTTCGTGCGAAGGTGTTTTTTTGATTTTCATGCAATAAGATTGTAACTAATACGTTTATTAGTTATAATTTTATTAGTTTAATAGTATGGAAAAATTGTTCGTTTTTGGGAGGACTGTTAGTGGTAACACATTTACTGACAGAGAGAAAGAGACAACCAAGTTGGTTTCTAACTTTCAATATGGCGTGAACACATTCATTGTATCTCCACGCCGATGGGGTAAGACATCATTGGTGAAAAAAGTGAAGGGGTTGACAGAGAATAAGTCGTTGAAAGTCGTGTATGTTGATGTGCAGAAGTGTCGCAACAGAGAGGATTTTTGTGAAAAGCTTGCTTCTGCGGTGTTATCCCAAACGGCCAACAAGATAGAGGAATGGATGGAGAATGCCAAAGACTTTCTCAGTCGTTTTAGCTTTGGTGTGAATGCTTCTGCAGACCCAATGAGTGAAATGACCATCAAGTTACAGCTTTCGCCACAAGATCATTCTATGGACGATTTGCTCCAATTGCCGGAAAGGATAGCACAACGCAAAGACATTCAAATCGTGGTATGTGTGGATGAGTTTCAGCAAATTGGAAACTACCCTGACTCGTTGCAGTTTCAGACCGAACTCCGTTCGATTTGGCAGCACCACGAAAGAACCTCCTACTGTTTGTTCGGGAGCAGGAAACACATGATGGAGGCCCTTTTTGATGACAACACAAAGCCTTTTTACAAATTCGGAGACATTCTCTATTTGCAACGAATTCCAGCCAATTATTGGGTGAAATACATCACAGACAAATTCAAACAAGAGGGAAAAGTTATTTCAAAGAACCAGGCGTTGTGGATTGTGGAACACGTTGATGGAAACTCCTCGTACGTGCAGCAGCTATCATGGTATGTATTCCAGAGAACCACACGAAAAGTGTCGGAAAACATACTTGCGGATGCACTCCAAGAGTTAGTGGATCAATGCAATGATGTTTTTGAAGCCAAAACCGATGAACTGACTGCCTATCAAATGAATTTCCTGCGGGCCTTGGCAGATGGAAATCACACTGGTTTGTCTTCTGCCAAAACCATACGAGACTACCATTTAGGATCATCCGCCAACGTCAACATCATCAAGAAATCCCTATTGGACAAGGATCTAATCGTTATTGAGGAAAAAAAGATTTTTTTATCAGATCCAATCATGAGTCTTTGGTTGCAACGGGAATAGTATTCGCACAGTTCGCCGAGAATCATTTCGCCGTTTCAGGTCATTTTTTACTCCTTCAGCAACTCGTCGATTTCTTCGACGAAATCGTCGGATTCTTTCTTTATCCGCTTGTTGAACCGCGACCCGCCAAGAACAGAGGCGGCAAGAATTCCGACAAGCACGGGTACAAAAGTGTCTCGGTCGTATAAATAAAGGTAGATAAGCATTGCCAACCCCAAAAGTACACCGAACAAAGCCACAATTTTCATAATAATCAGCCTGCGCTTTGAGTAAGAGCTTTCTTTGCGCATACATTCCCGCATTGAGAGAAGTCCCTCGCGACTCTGCACATCGGCCTTTCGGAGACCGTTTGAGCCGATAAGGGCCTCCACCACAACGTAACCAATAATCAGGTCAGCGGGAATCAGAATCCACAAAGGCCATAGTTGAAAAATGGTAGAGGCGGCAAATATGATTACAAGAAATATGGTGGAAAACAAGGTTTGCATATAGAGGTGCCTGCTGTGCCGTTTCACCGCACGCCGCCATACCTCCTTATTGAAGGTGCTGTGCTGCTCCACATTCTGCTGCAGGTCTTGCAGTTCCTGCTGGAGTTCGCTTTTGATCTCTTCGTACTGTTCCATATTTGTTTTGAGGTTTAGTCGGTGAATGATTTGAGTTTCTCGCGTATGCGCACCAGACGCACACTGACGTTATCGACGGTGATGCCGAGGATGGCGGCAATCTCGTCGTAGGGCAGGTCTTCGAGCCAAAGCAGAATCAGCGCGCGGTCGAAGGGATGTAATTTCGCGATGCGCTTGTGCAGGCGGCTGGCGGCGGGACAGGCCTCCTCGTCGGCGAAGAGGTCGATGTCCATTTCCAAGGGCATACAGTCTGGGCGGCGGCGGTGGCGCTTGTCGAGGGTCACGCAGGTGTTCAGCGCAACCCGATAGACCCACGTCTTGGCCGAGCTGCGCCCCTCGAAGCTGTCGATGCCCTGCCAGAGGCGTATCAGCACCTCCTGCACCAGGTCGTCCGCCTGCTGGCGGTCGTCAGCAAAGAGGTAGCACACAGAGTAGATGGTCTGCCGCTGCTCCTGCATTAACCGCTCGAAGTCGCGCTCTTTCTGTTCTTTGTCTATTTTCTGCTTCATCTGTCAGACGTTGTTTCCCTTTTGACAACGAAGGTAGTAAAAAACTACACCCAAGCCTCAAAAATTATTAGGAAAGCAAAACATATTACAAGAGTACCGTATTATCTTTCTATGCGTCAATTAATTCTGAATATGTCAAAAACTCGTAGATGCCCATTTGGACGATGCCGTTGTCGTCGCGACGCAGTTTCATACGCTCGCCCACAATCACAATCTTTTTGAACGAGTCGCCGATTTGCTGAAGCGATCGTTTCTCCTGTTGCATCTTCTCTTCATCGGGCAGTCGATAGGCCGATTGCAGGTAGTAGCGGCGTGAGCCGAGATTGCAGACGAAGTCCACCTCCAAGGTCACGCGCTGCCATTTGCCGTCCTCGGTCTTGACACGGATATTGACGTTGCCCACATCCACAAGAAATCCACGATAACGCATCTCGTTGTAAACCACATTCTCCATCAGGTGGTTTTCTTCGGTTTGGCGGAATGAAAGAATGGCATTTCGCAATCCCAGATCCTTAAAGTAGTATTTGGGCGTGGTGCCGATATATTTCCGTCCCTTGATGTCGTAACGGTCGGCCTTTTCAATCATATAGGCGTTTTCGAGATAACCGATGTAGGTCTCGACTGTTTTGTTGGTGATGTTGTTCAGCCGTTTCACGCTTTTAAAGGTGTTAGCCAAATTGGCGGGGTTGACAGGACTGCCCACACTTGATGCCAATATGCGAACCAGTTCTTCGAATTCAGCCTTGTTTTCAATCTCGTATCGTTCGTAGATGTCGCTCAGATAAACCGTGCGGTAAAGGTTTCTGAGATAGGCCGCCTTTTTGTCGTCGCCTTTGATGGAGAGGATTTTTGGTAGCCCGCCGTAGGTGTAGTATTCCTGCCACCCATCAATGATGTCCCCTTCATAGGCTGTCATAAACTCCTTGAATGTCAGCGGCCACACATGAATTTCGTCACCGCGCCCGCGAAATTCAGTAGCGATGTCGTTTGACAAAAAATGCGAATTGGAACCGGTTACATAAACGTCGGTGTTTTCCATTCCAACAAGAGAACCCAACATATCCTCGAACTCATCCACCCGCTGTACCTCGTCAATAATGATGTAATATTGCCCGTCTTCTTTCATCTGTTCGTCCACCCAACTCAACAGGTAGTCAGGATCACGGAATGCTTTTTTCCGCCTGTCTTCCAAATCGATGATGAGGATATGGCTCTTTGCAATTCCAGTTTCCAACAAGTACTCTTTGAACAGTGTTTTCAGCAGATATGACTTTCCTACGCGTCGCAGTCCGGTCACAATCTTGATCAGCCCATTGTCTTTTGAGTCAATGAGCTGTTGCATATATGTTGGTCTTTTTATCTTCATCTTATACAGATACTTATATTTGTTTTAAGTCATTTTTATTCCCAATTTATGGCAATCTTTCCACTTTTTGGGAATGCAAAAATACAAAAATAAATTGAATCTCCGCCATCTACAAATATTTCGCTTATTTTCAGTCCCGCCAAACGGCGTTGCGCCGTGCAGACGGGAAAAAGGATAAACACCAAATTCAAAGTGATGAGATGAATCGAAAAAAGTGTATTTTTGCACGCCAAAACGAAAATAGTGCAAAAGATGAAAAAACTAATGACCAAGGAGGTGATTCAGCAGGTGGCCGCGGAGCTGTTCCGGAAGTTCGGGTTCGAGAAGACTTCTATGGATGAGATCGCCAGCAAAGCCCACAAGGCCAAGCGATCCATCTACAACCACTTCAGCAACAAGGAGGAACTGTTCTGTGCCTCTGTCATCTCCGAAACCGACCACATCCGGCAACGCCTGACGGAGGTGATGGCGGACGACAGCCAGCTGGTGCTGCCCCGCCTCCGGCAATACCTGCTGCTTCGTATGGAACTCCTCGCCAAGGCCAGCACCCTGCAGGTGGCCATCAAGGACAAGATGCTCACCTCCGGCGACTACCGCTTCGAACGGTTGCAACAGACGATGAACGATTTCTACGGATGGGAGCACAACTGCTTCAAAAAGGTCTGGTACGCCAAACCCACCCAAAGTTCCGCAGAGGTCATCGAACAACAGGCCGTCGCCTTTGCCGATATGCTGCAGGTTACCCTCAACGGACTGAGCCACACCTTCTTCGTGGAGGATAAATACGAGCAATACAAATCCTCTTATGAGATGCTAATTGACTTGATTATCAACAGCGTTTTCACGCAATTCGCCACTCATCCGGAGGGTATTCAAACCTCCGACAAAACATCATCGAATTTGAAATAACACTACAATACTATGAAAAAGAACCTTTTGACAATCCTTTTAGCCACGATTATCCTATTGGGCAATATCTCCTGCCAGCGGGGAACACGGTCGCTGTTGGGCGATTACAGCTACAAAATCTCCGGCGAGGTGACCATCACCTCCGACAACGGGGAGGTTACTCATCTGATGGTCAACAAACGCGGCCAGATGAACATCCTCCGCGACCATATCTCCGACGGCCACGTCACCATCACATTGAACGAAAGCACTGGTGGGGCCTACTATTGTTCCGCTCTCGTCAAGGGCGACTCCCTCATTGTGGAGCCCCACTCCTTCTCCACCAACATCATCACGGGTGAGAACATCAATCCCCTGGAAGAGGACCATTCCTACGTGTTCAGCATTGCCGCCTCCGGCAAAGGTGTTCACAACGGGGACATCATCCTGATAGAAGAGCAATGGAGCGGAACGCAAGGTGCCCAACGGCTGGAGGGCGGCAAGATGCTGCTTCTGGCGGAGAAAAATGATTAAAACCGTATGAAAATGAAGAAATTAAAAACAGTCTTATTCATCATCATAGCGGCAGGATTGGCGGCGGCGTGCAAACACAGGGCCGCCGAAACCGAGCGCACACCCGTGGCAGTGGCTGTGATGGCCATCGACACCACGGGCGGCGGTCTGACGCGCACCTACGTGGGCGAGGTGGAGGCCAAGGAGAGCATCGGGTTGAGTTTTGCCACAGGCGGCAAGGTGGAGAAGGTGCTGGTGCGGCCGGGCGACCGCGTGGCGGCAGGGCAAAGGCTGGTCACCATTAGCAAGAGCACCGCCCAAAACGCCTACAACTCCGCGAAAGCCTCCCTCGACCGGGCGGAAGATGCCTACACCCGTCTCAAGCAGGTTCACGACCAAGGGTCGCTGGCCGAGGTGAAGTGGGTGGAGATGCTCACCACGCTGGAGCAGGCCCGCGCGATGGAGCAGATAGCCCGCAAGCAGCTGGAGGACTGCGCCCTCATCGCCCCTGCGTCAGGGGTGGTGGGCGAGTGCCGCGCCCGTGCCGGGGCCTCGCTGCTGCCGGGCGAGAGCGCCGTCACGCTGCTCGACATCCACTATGTGACCGTGAACTTCTCCGTACCCGAGAGCGAAGTCGCCACCGTCAAAGAGGGCGATGAGGTGCACATCGTGGTGCCCGCCCTCGACGACCTCCGTCTGACCGGCCGGATTTGCGAACGCGGGATGAACGCCAGCCGCGTCTCGCACAGCTACATCGTCAAAGTGGAGCTGCCCAACCCCGACCGGCGGCTGCTGCCGGGAATGGTCTGCAAAGTCCACATCCACGAGCCCGACAGCCGGGGCATTGTCATCCCCGCCAAATGCGTGCAAACCCGCCTGGAGGGACAAAGCGTCTGGGTTGTCCGCAACGGACAGGCGGAGCAGCGCTTCGTGCAGGCCGACGAATTTGTGGCCAACGGGGTGCTCGTCACCCACGGACTGCAGGCCGGCGACACGCTCATCACCGCCGGAATGGAGAAACTCTACCTCAACGCCAGAGTCGCCTACACCCTACCCTAACCCAATCGTCTCATCCATAAAGCCAAACCCAACGTGTCCAAAAGAAAAGGCAACCACATATTATCCGCGATGCGTTCACACGGCCTCATCCACTTCATCGGAGGGGCGCTGGTGCTGTTCGGCATCTTTGCACTCACCCAGCTCAACAAGGATGAGTTTCCCCAATTCACCATCCGCCAGGGCGTGGTGGCCGCCGTGTATCCCGGTGCTTCAGCGGAGGAGATTGAAGAGCAGGTTACCAAGCCCCTGGAGCATTTTCTCTTCACCTATCAGGAAGTCAACAAGAACCTCACCTACTCGGTCACCGAAAACGGCATTGTCTATGTGTTCGTGGAGCTGCGCACCTCGGTACGCGACAAGGACGAGGTGTGGTCCAAGATCCGCCACGGGCTGCAGTTGTTCAAGAAGACCTCGCTGCCCGCGGGCGTGCTGGAGGTGGTGGTGGTCGATGATTTCGGCAACACCTCCTCGATGCTGCTCGCCGTGGAGTCGGACCAGCGCACCCCGCGCGAGCTGGAGCACTTCGCCGAGACGGTGTGCGACCACCTGCGCACCATCCCCGAGATGGGCAACCTCAAGATTGTAGGCCAGCGCCACGAGGAGATTGCCGTGCTGGTGGACCAGGAACGGCTGGCCGCCTACGGCATCAGCCAAAGGTCGCTGCTGGCCGAGCTAGCGGTGCAGGGACTGCGCACTATGGGCGGCAGCGTCAGCAACGAGGCCGGCGACGCCCCCATCCACATCGCCATCCCCTACCAGTCGGAATACGAAATCGGCGAACAGATTATCTACACCGACCCCAGCGGCGACATCATCCGGCTGAAGGACATCGCCCAGATACGCCGCCGCTATCAGGAACCCGACAACTTCATCAAATACAACGGCAAGTCCACTGTACTGATTTCTATGGAGATGAGTCCTGGCAACAACATCGTCGCCTTCGGCAAGGAGGTGGGCAAACAGATGGACCTGGCCCAAAAACTGCTGCCACCGGACGTGCAGATGCACAAAATCACCAACCAGCCCAAGGTGGTCAGCAAGTCGGTCTATTCGTTCCTTCGCGACCTGCTCTTCTCCATTCTGGTGGTCATCGCTGTGATGCTGCTGCTGTTCCCGTTGCGCACGGCGCTGGTGTCGGGCTCTTCCGTGCCGGTGTGCACGGCCATCACCATCGGGCTGATGTACATCTGCGGCATCGAGCTCAACACGGTGACGCTGGCCGCCCTCATCGTTGTGCTCGGTATGATTGTGGACGACTCGGTGATTGTCATCGACGGTTATGTGGATATGCTGAACAGCGGCCATTCGCGCTGGTACTCGGCAGTCAACAGCACCAAGCAGCTCTTCGTGCCGATGTCGCTGGCCACATTGGCCATCTCCGGGATGTTCTTCCCGATGACGCGCATCATCACCGGCCCGTTGGGCGACTTCGTGCAGCTTTTCCCCTGGACGGTATCCTTCGCGTTGGTATGTTCCATCTTCTACGCCGTGTGGGTCATCCCCTATCTGGCCACCCAGTTCATCCGCAGTTCCAAACGCACGGCACCTGCCAACAAGTTCGAGGCCGCCCAGAACCGCTTCTTCACGATGCTTCAAAACGGCTACGAAAAAGTGCTCAACCGCTGTTTCCAACGCCCCGCCCTTGTCATTGTCACGGCGCTGGCCGCCGTCACGTTGGGCGGATTCCTCTTCACACGGCTCAACATCCAGATGCTGCCCAAGGCCGACCGCAACTGTTTTGCCGTGGAGATCCATCTCTCGCAGGGCAGCACCTTGGCGCAAACGGAAGCCGTGGCCGACAGCATCGAACACATCCTGCGGGCCGACAAAAGGGTGACGGGGGTCACCTCCTTCATCGGATGCTCTTCACCCCGTTTCCACGCCACCTACGCCCCGCAGATGGCCCACAAGAACTACGCCCAGTTCATCGTCAACACCACCAGCGAGCTGGCCACCCGCAACCTTCTCAAGGAGTACGCACCCAAATACGAAAACCTCTTCCCCAATGCCTACATCCGCTTCAAGCAAATGGACTACCAAGCGGTGAAGAATCCCGTGGAAGTGCGCATCATCGGCGAGGATTTCGCCCAGACGAAAGCCATCGCCGACACGCTCAAGGCCTTTATGAACGAGATGCCCGAGCTTACGTGGGTCCATTCCGATATGGACAACACCTCGCAGAACATCAAGGTGGAACTCAAGACCGACGAGGCCACCCGTCTGGGCGTGACACAGAGTATGCTCTCCCTTTACCTCTCCTCGGCCCTCAGCGGACAGTCGCTGACCAATGTCTGGGAGAAGGACTACAAAGTGCCCGTGATGCTCTACACCCAGAAGGAGGGACGGGTAATGAACTATCAGGAGCTGGAGGACTTCCAGATACCGACCTCCATCCCGTCGGTGTGGGTGCCTTTGCGGCAGGTGGCCACGGTTTCGCCCGAATGGCAAGACGCCGTCATCAACCGCCGCAACAGTATGCGCGCCATCACGGTGGGCGCCGACTTGAAGTTCGGTTACAGCCAACCCGGGGTGATGAAGCGCATCGACAAATACATTGAAAAAGAGGTCAAGCCCTCGCTGCCCGACGGAGTGACCATCGCATACGGGGGCCTCACCAGCATCAACGGCTCGGTCATCCCCGAAATCGCGCTCAGTTTCGTAGCCGCCATCCTGGTGATATTCACCTTCTTGCTATATCATTTCGCACGCATCGACATCGTGATGCTCACGCTCTCCTCCTCCCTGATCTGCATCTTCGGGGCCTGCCTTGGACTGTGGGCTTTCGGTCTCGACTTCAGCATCACCGCTGTCTTGGGCGTGGTAAGCCTCATCGGCATCATCGTGCGCAACGCCATCATTATGTTCGAGCACGCGGAGATGCTCCGCAGGGAGCAGCGTATGGACGCGAAGAGGGCGGCCTTCGATGCGGGCTGCCGGCGTATGCGTCCCATCTTCCTCACCTCCGCCACCACCGCTCTGGGTGTATGCCCGATGATTATCGCCCACACCGGCCTCTGGATGCCGATGGGCGTGGTCATCTGCTTCGGCACCCTCTTCTCTCTCCCGCTGGTGGTCACCGTGCTGCCCGTCGCCTATTGGCAAATCTTCAAAAACGACAAAAAACAATCGAAAAAACAGCTCCAATGAGATTCCGATTCCACATCATAGCCCCCCATCGTATGCGAGTCCTCCTTCTGGTGGCGCTGACAACGGCCACCCTTGGGGCAACCGGTCAGTCGCTGACGCTGGACTCGTGCCTGTCGGCGGCCCTGTCGAACAACGCCACGGTGCAAAACGCCCAGCTGGACGTGCTCGCCGCCGAGCAGGTCAAGAAGCAGGCCTTCACCAAATATTTCCCCTCCGTCAGCGGCACCGCCTTGGGATATCAGGCTTTGAACCCGCTGTTTGAGTACGGCATCGGCGACATTGGCAATGCGCAGCTGCGCCAGGACCTCTACAATCTGTGGGCCGAATACGGAGGTGCGCTGGGCATTCCCCCGTCCCTGTCGCTGGCCCAGAAGGGCACCACCGTGGGCGCCACGGCGGTGCAGCCCCTCTTTGCGGGCGGGCGCATTGTGAACGGCAACCGCCTGGCCGCCGTCGGGGTGGAAGCCGCCCGCCTACAGCAGGAACTGGCCCGCGAGAAGACGCTGCTGAGCGTGGAGGAGAACTACTGGCTCATCGTCTCGCTCTATGAGAAACGGCGCACCATCCTGCAAGCCATCGACTTCCTCGACACGCTGGAGCGCGATGCCCGCACGGCCGAGCAGGCCGGGCTGGTCACACGCAACGACCGGCTCAAAGTGAGTCTCAAGCGCGACGAGATGCGCACCAACCTCCTGAAAGTGGACAACGGGATACGCCTTGCCACAATGGCACTCTGCCAGCAGACCGGCATCGGGTACTCCCCCACCCTGGAACTGACCGACACCGTCGCCATCGAGCCCGACGACTTCCAGGTGCAGATCGGCAATGCGGTGGCCGGCCGCAAGGAGCACCAGTTGCTGAACCTCAGCGTGCGCGCCGAGCAACTGAAAAAACGGATGATCGTGGGCGAGGCGCTGCCCCAACTGGCCGTGGGCGTGGGCGCCGCGTACGGCAACCTCATCGTGGACCGCTACAGCGCCAACGGGCTGGCCTTTGCCACCCTGCAGGTGCCCCTCACCGACTGGTGGACCACCGCCCACAAGGCACGCGAACAGGAATTGCGCATCCAGCAGGCCGAGAACAACAGCCGCGACCTCAACGAAAAAATGATATTGGAAACGGAACAAGCCCTGCTCAACGTGCACGAGGCGTATGCTCTGGTGGCCTTAGCCGACTCCACCCTGCAGGATGCCGCCAGCAATCTGGAGGACATACAAACCCACTATGCTGCCGGACTGGTCCCCATCTCGGAAGTGCTCGAAGCCCAAACGCTGTACCAGTCGGCGCAAGACCGCCGTACCGAGGCGCGCATCGACTATCGTCTCAAGTGCGCCCGGCTGAAAAACATCCAATAAAAAAATCAAATTGTTGTGGGAGAACAACCGATTAGTCGGTTAAGCAAGCGTCCAGGTCACGGGCAAGGGCCTCCTTGTCGAGGCGCTGGCCGATGAAGACAATCTTCTGCATACGGTCGCCATAGCGATCGTCCCAGTCGTGGCGCAAGCCCGGCTCGCGGGCCATTACCTCGGCCAGCTCATCGGGTGGCATCGTGGCGAACCACAAGCCCACATCTTTTAACGACAACTGTTTGCCGGCCTGTTCAAAAAGATAGCATTTGTCATACTCTCCCTTGAAGTAGCAGATTCCCTTGGCACGGATGACATTCTTCGGCAGTTTTCTGGCCACAAACTCGTCAAAACGGCCCAAGTTGAAAGGACGGCGGCGGTAATAGACGAATGTGCCGATGCCATACTCCTCCACCTCGCCGCCTTCGTGGTCGTGGTGATGGTGGTGGTGATGATGACCGTGTTCGTGTTCCTCCTCGTCATCATCATCGTCGTGATGGTGATGATGTTCGTCGTGCTCATCTTCGTGGTGATGGCGTTCCTCCTCGTCGTGATGTTCGTGTTCTTCTTCGGAAGGGCCTTCAATCTCGCGGATCCACGTGGCGGAAGTGGCCACCTTGTCAAAATCGAACATATTGGTGTTCAATATCTTGTCAAGATCCACATCGCCATAATCGCACTCAATGATCTCGGCGGAGGGCTGAAGGGCCCTGACAATCTCGTGCAGGCGGTTCAGTTCCTTGCGCGACACGGCAGCTGACTTGTTGAGCAACACTATGTTGCAGAACTCGATTTGCTGGATGACCAAGTTCTCGATATCATCTTCGGCGATATTGTCGCTCAGCAGTTTGTCACCGCAGGCAAACTCGTCCTGCATACGGAGGGCGTCCACCACAGTGATCACGCAGTCAAGGCGGGGCACGCCGTCGCGGGTATAGGGGCCTCCCATCGAGGGAATGGAGCTGATGGTCTGGGCAATCGGGTCGGGCTCGCAGATGCCGCTGGCCTCGATGACGATGTAATCGAAGCGCTTCTGGCTGATGATTTCAGCAATCTGCTTGACAAGATCCATCTTCAGGGTGCAGCAGATGCAGCCGTTCTGGAGGGCCACCAGACTGTCGTCGTTCTGCCCCACCACACCGCCTTTCTGTATGAGGTCGGCGTCTATGTTCACCTCTCCGATGTCATTGACGATGACGGCTAATTTGATGCCGCGACGGTTGGAGAGTATCCGGTTCACCAAAGTGGTTTTTCCGCTGCCGAGATAACCGGTCAGCAGCAATACGGGAGTATCAGGTTTCATTTCAGTTCAAATTTTTAAAGGGCCGCAAAAGTACAAAAATTAGCGGGTCGCGGGGACGCGGCGGTTGCTGCTGTCGTTCATCACCTCGCGCACGATGTCGGCCACCA
>JAEEGJ010004527.1_pt1 | contig 46735 bp, 39 predicted proteins | sample 8958761 | NCBI WGS metagenome assembly JAEEGJ01 (sample SAMN16246546, study PRJNA631951) | gut metagenome | biome: gut microbiome; feature: rumen; material: RS-attached | host: Bos | place: Iran: Karaj | collected 2018-10
ATGTAAATCCAAACATCTGCTTTCATCAGCCATTGAATAGATTTTGTAGAAGCCATTGCTTTCATATTTTATTCTAAACTGCTGATTAAGATCGCCATGGAATGAATACTGAATGATCTCTGCACCGTTATAGGCACTACCGCCTCTAACATCCAGATACTTGCCGCTCTTCGCATTACGAATGTAATAAATTCCATCGGATACGGTTCTTGGTACAGGTGGGTATACATAAACAGGCGAAGAAGATATAGTCCAAGATGAAGATGAGGACGAGGATGAGGACGAGGATGAGGACGAGGATGACGATGATGAAGGCGCAGGATGAAGCACTGCTTTCATTTTAGAACGGGAAGCATTGCCAAAATAACCATCTGCTGTTAATCCATACTTTTTCTGAAATGCAATAAGTGCTGTCTGTGATAACGACCCAAAATAACCATCAACATCTAATTTTGGAGTATTAAGACGGCTGGGGATACTGCTGTTATCACCGTTAACAACTAAACTATTTATAGCACACTGGAACCACTTTACATCATCTCCATACTGTAGTGTACCTCCAGTATTGTAAAGTGTGCGGGTTGGCTCAGAATGCTCCCAATAATTCGTACTGTAATTAGCTGCAAAAGCTGACATAGGTAATACTGTTAGCAACATTAAAATACTTACGAAGACACTTATGAATGATTTAGATAATTTCTTCATTTTTTACTTACTCCTTTTTTTAATCACTTAATCGATAACTAACTGAAAAAATATTAAAATCTAATACTTCCCCCCCTTATTGATAGTATTTAATATTTTATTTTCAATTAATCGATATATATATATATATTATATCATTTGCCGCAAAATTTGTCAACAATATAAGGTTGATTATTTACATATTAATAACTCCTTTAACTTACTTTGTCAAGTTGGCGGCTCTCACAAACGTTTTGGAATTGTCAAGAAATGTGCAGTCGAAGAATACCCAAAATCTTGGATAGGCAGATATCAGGCAGCGTGATGAGACAGCCCTGTTGAAGTTCTTAGTGCCACAGGTGAGAGGCCACCTGCATTGAAGCTGTTGATCCTCTGGGTGTTGTAGTAGCCGAAGATGTATCTGAAGATAACAGTTTTGACATCTTCTCGCTTCATTCGGTATGTAGGTATCTGATACAGCTTTTCTTTTTTTAGTGTGGCGAAAAAGCTCTCCATGCGAGCGTTGTCATAGCAGTGAGCAGTACCGCTGAGGCTCTGGATAAGTCCGTTTGTTACAAGCTCCCTGCGAAAGTCATAGCTTGTATACTGGCAGCCACGGTCGATGTGAAGGACAGTTGCTGTGCAGATGCTCTGCGACAATCCATGCAGGAGAGTGACAGTTCCGAAAGCCGAGGTCAAGGAAAAGAATATCTATACCATTGACGAGATAGCTCATATCTTTGAGCTGCTTGACGGAGAAGACGTGCCTGTAAAGTTCAGGGCATTCTTCAAGCTTGCAGTTTACAGCGGATTCCGCAGAGGAGAGCTTCTCGGACTCGAATGGAAGGATATCGACTTCGACAATAATGTAATAAGCGTGAGAAGAACTTCAAACTATACCGCCGATAAAGGGATCTATACTGATACCACAAAAACAAAAAAGTCTCAGCGCAGCCAGAAGTTCCCGCAGTATGTTATGGATATGCTGAAGGAGCTCAGGGCTGAACAGGATATGGAAAGAGAACGTCTCGGAGACAAGTGGGTTGAAACAGACCGTTTGTTTATCAAATGGGACGGCAGACCGATGCATAACAATACTCCGTATTTCTGGTTTACAGAGTTCTGCGAGAAGAATAATGTTCCGTTCAGGGACATACATTCACTCCGACACCTCCATGCTAGTTTACTAATCAATGCAGGAGTTGACGTTGTAGCAGTATCGGGAGACCTCGGACACTCTCAGGTCTCAACTACAAGCAACATTTACTGTCATATGTTCCAGGAGGCGCAGGCGAGAACAAGTAACGCCATAGCTGAGGCACTAAGTTTTGACAATAAGAAAAAAGGGGAGCTGAACCGATCAGCACCCCAGTAAAGACCATTTTCCGAAAATAAAGACCAAATAAAGACCAAAACCAAAATCGGGAAAAATAAAAACTCGGAAACAACGTATTTACGCTGTTTCCGAGCTCTTCAAGAAGTGACCCGTACGGGAATTGAAAGTCTTGGAACGCTTTTCGGCACTTTTAGTAACATTCAGAATTTGCCGAATTTACGCCAAATTACAGCAATTTACCAAAATCCGTTTTTGCCGTTTTTTTCTAACTTTTTGTACCAATAGCGGACAAATAGCGGACAAAAAACACTTGATATACCCTTGTACTATAAGAAAAAACAGATTGAAAAAGAAATGAATAGCGTACAAATTAATGAAAAATCATGAGATAATACTTTAATTTAACAAAAATTTCGTTATGCTTGCTTTTTCAATCGAAATATGTTATATTTTATAAAATAGGATAGGTGATATCTATGGATAAAAATGAGATAATTTTATATGAGACTTCTGACCATTCTGTGAAGCTCAATGTAAATGCTGACGGTGATACAGTTTGGCTTTCAATGGATCAGCTTACAGACCTTTTTGAACGTGATAAATCCACTATTTCAAGGCATATCAGAAATGTTTTCAAAGAAGGAGAGCTTGAACGAGCGGCAACTGTTGCAAAATTTGCAACAGTTCAAACTGAAGGTGATCGTGAGATTACCCGTTACATTGAATATTACAATCTTGATGTTATTATATCAGTTGGCTATCGTGTAAAGTCTCAGCGTGGCGTTGAGTTCCGTAAATGGGCAAACAAGATACTGAAAGATTACATAATCAATGGCTATGCCGTTAATAATAAGCGTATAGAACAGATTGGTGAGGTTATACGCATTATGAAACGCGCAGAAAAACAGCTTGAAGTGGGACAAGTCCTGTCGGTTATAGAGAAGTTCAATGCAGCACTTGATCTGCTTGACGATTACGATCATCAGACCATGAAAAAGCCAACCGGAAGCAAAGCAGTTTATGTACTTGACTATGAGGAATGTCGTAAGGTAATCAGTGAGATGAAATTTGCTTCTGATAGTGAGCTTTTCGGCAACGAGAAGGACGACTCTTTCAAGGGAAGTATCGCTAACATCTATCAGGAATTTGGCGGCGTGGAGATATATCCGTCTCTTGAGGAAAAAGCGGCAAATTTGCTGTATTTTGTAACAAAGAACCATTCATTCTCAGACGGTAACAAGCGTATCGCCGCAGCAATGTTCCTGTACTTCCTCGATAAGAACAATGCGCTGTTCCTTGATGATGCCAAGACAGAAAAGACTATTGCTGATCAAACGCTTGCGGCTCTCACTATTATGATTGCTGAGTCTCAGCCCTCGGAAAAAGAAATGATGATAAATGTTATCATGAATTGTATGGTTAAATAATCGCTTAGTAGCTGTATCTTAGGGTACAGCTGTTTTGTTTATTATATCACAGTCCGAGAGATTTAACAATTCCAATCCGATAGATTTTCAAAACTCAATCCGATACATTTCACAAGAAAACTTTTAATGTAACATGAAAGCGCCATGATGATGTTAGGATATATCTGGTTTTGCTATATTATCCGATCATGCTTACGGATATATTTTTTGAATATCGAGGAAGTAGCGATAATCTAACTGTTCTTAAAAAATAAAGGTGTTTTTCTATTGATTCTGTTCGTAATTCGCACATTTCCATATTTTTTCTTTCCTAAATAAAAATTATCAGCTGTATCTTAAAAAAGTTACAGCTGATTTTTTTCTCCAATCAGAGAGGGATTTTTGAAATAAGAAAGATTGAAAAACGTATTGTATTTTAATTTATATACTACAAGTATTACAAAATCTCAAAATCATATTTCAAAGTCAAAGAATATATACAGCGTGGAAATAAAACTGTTAAAAAACAGGAAACAAAAAATTCACATTTAGTTGTAACAAATAACAAAAACAGTTGCTGAGATTTGTTGCGGTTTACAAAAACTTTCTCCTTATCGATTTTATATAAGGGTATATATTGACAAAAAATATTTATAAAGTTATAATAAAGCATGTAATAACGACATAAATATTATGTTGAAAATAGATATAAGTTAATTAAGATACTTATATACGAGAATTTCAGACTTGAAGAGAGGTGAAGCTTTTGAAAACGAAGAATAAGAACAGGATATGGTCATTTATATTGTCAGCTATGCTGAGCATCGAGCAGATCGCCTTTGCAATGCCTATGATTTCAAAAGCTGATACATCTTCATCGGCATATTCTAAAGACGAAGTTGATTTTCCGACTATCGCATCTTCAGATGATATATCTGCAAAGTTAGTGCATGATGATACACTTGTGGATAACGGTGATGGCACATTTACATTTACCTCCAAAATAACTGCTGATTATTCATTCTCAGATATCAGCATGAGTCGACTAAAGAGTACCGATGGAGAGTATCCTTTGGACAAAGCAGGAAAATATCTGATAGAGCTTTGGGGCGGCGACGGAGGCGACGGAAGTGAATTCTTCCCGATGAGCTTTAAAGCTGGTAAAGGCGGAGCCGGCGGATTTGTTTACGGAATGCTTGACGTTTCAACAACAGATGCCGGTACGAAAAAGCTTGTATATGAAATAGGCAGTAAAGGTGAAAGCGAAACACGAAGTGTAACGGGCGGTGGTACTGCCGGTATCGGCGGAGGCGCCGGTGATGTCGCTATCTTCTCAGTTGGTGCGGGCGGCGGTTATTCAGCTGTTTATCTCGTTGATAATAGCGTTACTATTGGACAAGATGTTCCTAACGTTTCTAATTTGAGAGATGATCCAAGTAAAGTCCTGATGATTGCAGGCGGCGGAGGCGGCGGCGGCGCAGGAGCTTCACTGCACAGCCTTAACTTCCTTAGCACTATCTTCGGAGGCGAAGGAAAAGCCAACGGCGGTGACGGCGGATATTTCGAAAGCGAAATCAATGCTACACCGTCAATAGGCAAATTTGATAAAACTAATACAGATAACGCTGCGTTCAGTAATTACATCGGAAAATACTATGCAGGCGAAAACGGTTCTACATCCGGTACTAAAAGTGCTTACGTCGGACAGGGCGGTACTGACAGACCGGGTGAGATAGTTAAGAGCTTCATAGGATTTATCGAGGCATCATCTTATCCGAATGATTGGCAGAGGATTTTCCACCCTGATGCTAAGCGCGGTATAGGTGGCAGAGGTAACTTCCGCGGCGGCGGCGGCGGCGCAGGTTTTGCAGGCGGCAGCGGCGGATTGCAGAATGAACCTCTGGAAGCAAGAAATATCGGCGGAGGCGGCGGTGGTTCATCTTACGTTGCAGCAGGAGCAAGTGATGGCGGTATCGCTGGATTTACTCCATTTGCTAATATTAGTACTGAACAGCAGTCGTATTTCGTTGATAAAGATAAAAATACAAACGCAGCGACAGGCGGAGCGGTAGTAATCAGATATCTGCCTGCCAACGCTGATTATAGTTATCTTGAAAATGTAACTATCGAAGGAACTATTTCTGATTACTTCGATGTTACCGGAACCTATGTAAATAGTAAAGCAAACGGTACAACGTCCGGTACAATTACTGCTGATGCGAATAACAAGATAAGCGTAAGCGGTTCGATTGCACCGAAAGCAGACGGTCTTGAAAAAGGTCAGGCAAATGACGCGCTGACCATAAGTCTTAAGCTTAAGCCTAAGGACGGCTTTGCAGGTGGAAATGATGTTCCGATATTTACTGTTGATGAAAATAATATGGCGTTTACGTGTACAGAGGTCACGGACAGTGTTGATAAGAAATCCTGTAAATTCCTTGATATTAAAAATGTTAAAAATCCCGACGAAAAAGACGTATCCCACGTAAATGTGAAGCTTAATGTTGATTATTCGACTAATAGTCTGGTAAAAGGCATAGGTGATAACTATACAGCTGATCAGCTGAAAAATACGCCTGTATCGTATGATGCGAACAATAAAATGCACGATTTTATTACTGGTATCAATTACGAGGTGCTTGATAAGGACAATGCGACATTCAGCAGCTATACTGTACAAAGTTCCGATAAGGATACTATAAAAACGTATACGGTAAAGGCGACGATAACGCCTAATAGCAATCAGGCGGCAAAGGTCGGCGATGCAGGCAGCGGCGTTATAACAAAGACAGCTAAGGTCAAGTGCGTTGAGGAATCGCCTCTCTATGTTGACGGATTTTATGTTAACGCAAAGAAAAAACTTACCTATAACGAAACGGATAAGACCTATGACTTTGATGTTGACCTTACAGCAAATCTGGATAATGACGAAACATTTGAGGCTTATCCGCCTGTAACAACATCAACTCTTGACATTACAAGACCTTATGGCACAGCAACTTACACCACAACTGTTACTCTCCCTGCCGGTATCTACTACATCGAAGCATGGGGTGGCGACGGTGGAAATGGCGGAAATAAAACACCTCAATCTGGTTTGTTTGCAGATGCTTTATCGGGTTCAGGCGGAAAAGGTGGAAAAGGCGGATTTATTAATGGTTATATAAAGGTCAATGAAAACGAAACGAAAACTTTGTCTATATCTTTGGGTGCAAAAGGACCTAATGGTACAAATGCTGATAAAATAGATAACGTTACAAATGGACAAGGTGGACATGAAACTTCTGTAACCATTGTTGGTGAATTGTCACCTGCCTTGATTGCTGGTGGTGGCGGCGGCGGCGGAAAGCCACTTAGATCAACACATTTGGGTGGTGCGACAGACCAAAATTATCATATGGGATATACTGGATTGGACGGCGAAGGTGTTTCTTATGAAAGAATTAAAGAGACACAAGATAATAAAGATCCTGTCAGTGATATAACTTTGCCATATAGTTACAATACTACATATCAAGGCCAAAATGCCATAAATGTTACTAATAGTAATTTCCCTAACAAACACTCTGAGCATTTAAGTGGTGCAACTTTAGTTAGTCAGGAAAATTTTGATAGAATAATCAGTAATTTTGCTAAAGGCGGAAAAAGCGAAAGCGAATTACCATCATCATTAGATGAACTTCAGATTCAGAATAATTCAGAACTGATTAGCTTTATTAATGGTTCTACCACAATTACTAAAGGCACAGGAATAACTTATGTCGGTGATTTGACCGCTGATTTAACAATTGGTACAGCGCTCAATGTTGAAGCATTCTATGTTGATTATCCGGGTTATTTTAATAATGGTAGTAATGATTATGGCACTAACTGGAAATCACAGCCATTTACCTTAAAAGCAATTTATAATAATACAACAAAGTCTGCAAGTGAAATAACAAATCAAAACGGTAAAGGCACAGTAAGAATAACAAGACTCGGCGTTAAGGGTGATATAAATGGCGTTAAGTATGACAGCGTTTCTGATTATGATACAGCTTTAAACACTGCGAAAAGCACAGCTTTAGATAATGCTGCGGCTAATATTTCGACCAAGGCTTTCAGCATAACCGAAAAGTTCTCGCAGTATTTTGACTATGTTGGATGTGCTGATCTGGCTGATAAATGTAATACAGTTGTAACAGGTACTACTAATCAGAATCAACGTGAATTTATATTGACTGTTAATACCAGTGTAGCAAAAGAAAAGGTAACATCATATACGTCAACCGAAACAAGCACACAGCCGATAAGCGGTTATGGCTACTATGTTGACAAAACATCATATACCTATTCGCTCAATAATGTTAAAATGGGCGCAAGGGTAAAGCTGAAACCCAAAGAGGGCTTCCTCGGTGGTAATGATGTGCCTTTGCTTGATGAAACGGAGAATAACAAGTATAACGCACAAACGGATAAAGACAAAGCGGCTGTTACCATAACTCATCATGATACTACAACGGAGTCTGATGACGTTGCTGGCATACCGCCAGACCTAATGACCGATTACGCTAATGTCGAGATTCCAGAACTTGATCAATGGATAAATGGCACTGAACCTCTTCCAAGCGAAGTGATAGTTCCATATGGCGGAAAACTCAGTGATGTCATCAATCCAACGATAACAGATCCGACAAGCGGAAAAACGTGGGAGAAAGAGTTTGTTCAGTGGAATGAAACTCGTTCACCTGGAGTGAACGATCCTGTCACATCAGAGGGATATCTTACTCTGACGGGCAGCCTCGATCCAAGAGACACCGATCCTGATGCTGTGGTTATACCGAAGGTCGATGGAAAGAGCGTTGCCGAAAAGGTCAAGATCAGGTTGAAGTATACCTTGACGCAGACTCTGACGGGATTTGAATCAAGTATTGCTGATAATACGTATGAATTTACAAAGGATGATATCGACGGCGATAACCTCGTTGTTGAGCTGACTTTGAAAGATGGTTATGATCCTGAACAGTCGTATAGTGTTACGGTTACAATGGGGGATACAACTATTCCTGCATCTGCTATGGATAATGGCAAGATAACTGTAACGATACCAAAAAGCTCAATCAATAACAATATATCTATTGTTACAACTGCAACTGCATTGCAGCATAAGGTTAAGTTCATGTATCAGGTCTACGACGGTATCTCAATATCAACGCAGGAATCAGACGGACCTACATACAGTAACGGAGCTGAGATAGATGCTTCAGATCCTGGATTCTATCCGTTCAATCCAACATCAGCTGAATATCCATACGGATATGACGCTTATGACTGGGACTGGCCTATAGAACCCAATGCTGGTACGACGTCCAAGTATACAATGGGCGAAAGCGATATATATGTAGTCGGAACTTACCGACCGGAAGTATATAAGCTGGTTGTGGATTATAAGGCTAAGAATGATGAGGACAAGGCTGATTTCGAATCCAAACTCCCTGAAAAAGACAGGCATTATGTATCACCCGATCGTACAGAGTATGATGAAGTAAACAATCTTTTCCGAATTGCTCTTACTAAGGGTACTGATTATTTCGTAAGGTCACCGGAAGTTCAGGGATATTTCCCGAATCACCCGTTGATATCAGGTACGGTTGACGACAACGCTATTAATAATTATCTTACAGAAGATATTACTGTTAATGGCAAGACGTATAAAGGACATACAGAAACTGTTACATATGAAAAAATCGGTACAGGTACAAATCTCATCATAAACTTTATTGAGTGTGATGCTCACGGAAATCCGATCCGTAACGGTACTGCGGAGCAGATCGCAATCGATGCAGGTGCTTATGATGAAAATACAGCTGCAATAAAAAATAAGATCGACCGGTATATGGCTTCGAATACTTATGAAATATATAAGCGTACAAAGATGATGGCCAACAGTATTGAAGAAGTAGTAGACGCAATCGAAGGAACTGCTGATGATGGTGTTGTTGAGACATATTACGTTTACTATATTCCGAAACGTGTCCAGGTCACAGTAAACTTCAATGCGGTCGACAGTAATGCTGATCCGATAAATAAGCCTGTTGCAGCTAATGTAAACATTTCTGATTCTGATTTATCAAGAACTGTAATCAAGGGCAGAGAATACGGTTATGATTATGTAAGCGACAGCTACATCGGCCTGCCGAGAGCAGTATGCACAGGTTTCGTTTTTGAGGGTTGGTATACTTCAGACGGTAAGCGTATCGAAGATGATACCATAGTTGAAGGAACGGGAACGATTGAGCTGTATGCTCACTGGAAATCAGCTTACGTTACTATCACGATCAACTATAATTATGCAAATAATGTTAGTGATACGGATAAGCGCGGAGAGACAGCTGCTCCTTCATGGGTTTCTGGTGAAAATGGTATTCCGCCACTTGAATACGGAATGAGCTATAATGTTACTTCACCTAAATATAATGAAGCAACTCCAAATGTAAACTCAAATTTGAACGGATATACTCCGGATAAAGAAGTTGTAAAGGGAGTTGCACTGCAGCCCGACACGGTGCCAGTTTTCTATACTGATACCAATAATAGCAGCGGTACTGTTAAACTTAGGGTAGATGTTTACAGCTCAGCGTATAACGGCGGAAATGATCAACCGACTTCAATTCACAAGATTTCAAGGGGAACCTTTATATTGTTAGATCAGAACGGAAATGAAATAGCAAATTCCAGAATTGAAAACAATAATGGTACACTTGAATGGACAGATGTTGAGACAAAAATTGCTGCAGGCGGTATATACACGATCAAGTGCGTTGATCCGCCTACAGGATATGGTGTAACGGAAAAGCCAGTTACATTAGATCAAGAAACAACTCAGGGAAGCAGGGAATATCATTTTAACTTCTTCCTTGAAGAATCACCATTCAAGCTGCCTATGGCAGGCAGCAAGCCGATGACAGGATACACTGTATTCGGCATATCCGCAATGTTACTTGCCGGGCTGCTGATGTTTGCATATGTGAACAGCAGAACGGAAGAAAATAATGAAAAGGAATAATCTTAGGAGGTTGAATTTATGAAAAAAATGATTAAGAAGACGTCAGCTTTAGCTATCTCAGCGTTTATGCTGGCACAGTACGTTCCGTTTAGCGCAGTAGCGCGTGATTCAGATAAGAATGACCTTTTTATCCATCCATATTTAATATCTGAGGATGATTATAAGCAAGCTAAAACAGATGACATTGCTCGAACAGGTAAAACAGCAGATGAAGGTAATGTTCCATCTGGATATTCTGTAGAAACAGCTATGACATTTGATATTATTCAGGTTGATTCTGATGGTTCTGATTATTCTGGTACTCCTGTATCATTAACAAATGTATCTGCAGTCGCTGCTACTGCCAGTGGTTCTTCTCAGGCTTCTGCAACAAATCTTCCTAATGGATATTATAAAATAACTCCAGCAGGTAAGACTGATACAGATGCTCGTTTCAGAGATGCAGAAGCATTTATCATACAGCTTCCGGTTCCTGACGGCGCAGGCGTAAACAGAGATGTTCATATTTATCCTAAATTTACGGACAATAATGATGCTGATTCTCCTGGAACAACAACTCCAGGTCAGGAAACACCTACATCAGGCGATAAACATAGTGTAACACTGACAAAAACTGAAGCAGGTTCAAGTCCAGCTGTTTATGTTTCAAATGCAAAATATAAATTATATTATAAAGATGCTGCTAACAAATGGGTAGCAGGCTCAGCGACATATACCACAAATGCAAGTGGTCAGATAGTTGTTACAGGTTTACCTTTGGGTACTTATTACTTCGTTGAGCAAACACCTGTTCCAACTGGATATCTGCTCGATCAGACACCTCTTGGATTTACGATTGATGGTTCAACCGCTGCAACGGTTAATGCAACTAACGATAAGGAACTGAAAGTTAGTAAGAATATCGCCAAAGACGGTGCAGGAACAGCATATAACTGGATTATCGAAGCAGATGTTCCGTCAAAGGCTTCAAATCTTATAAGCTATTCCGTTACTGATACATATACTTTCCTGACAGGCGTAAATGTATCTAAGGTAAGCGTTACTGATGGAACAACAACTACTGATTTGACGTTAGGAACTGATTATAGTGTTGCATCGGGCACTGGAACAGTTACAGTTACAATTGGTGATCTCTCCGAACTTACAGGTAAGACAAAAGTGATTATCATGGTAACATCTGCTCAGAATACTGATACAACAAATACAACGGCTACAAACTCAGCTTCCATAAGCTATAAGTATGCTTATGATCCTGATGATACAAATCCTACGCCTAATATTCCAGATATTCCCGACCCAGATGCTCCTGGTTCAACTTATCCTACTCCGATAACATATCCTACACCAGGCGGCACAGACCCCGATCCTGATCCTGATGATCCGACTTCTCCTAAAGATCAGGTAACTCCTGGAACATTCACTATATCTAACGTAAATGGTAATAGCGAACTTGGCGGAGCAAGCTATGAAGTTAAAGATATGACTGGAAATACAGTATATGCTTCACCAGTTGACTCAACAAGTGAACCTTATATAGCTACAGTTTCTAATCTTGCACCTGGTTATTATAAGATTTATCAGGTAGGTGTTGATTCAGATCACCTCTTAAATGATGTACCAATAACTATATATGTTGGTAAAGATGGAAATATCTATGATAGCGATACAGCTACAACACCTATTACCAATACCGTTACTGGACAAAATAGTGGTAATCCGATAGTTAACAGAGTTAAATTCGTAAACGAGCCTAAGAGCACAAACTTCAACCTCCCATTCACAGGAACAACAGCAACAATAGTATTCTCAATAACAGGTATACTCTTAATGGCTGGCACAGCATTCTTCATCTTCATTATTCTCAAGAAGAGAGACGATGACGAGGAAGAGCAGGAAAACAACTGAACCTAAGTTAGCTAAATACGCATTACACACCCTCTCGAATGCTATTTAGATACCTCCATGGTTTATTCAACAGGGAGTGCCGCTTATTATAAGCGGCATTTCCCCTTTAGGAGTGATCTCAACATTGAAAAAAAAGGACAAAAAGAAGAAAAAGCGACGAATACTGATAGCTCTTTTGCTGCTGATATTCCTTATCGGACTTGGCTTTTTTCTGTACCCCTATGTCAGCAGGATCATAATCAGAAAAAAGGTAAACGATAATATCCAGGTCTTCGAGGAGGAAAGAGACAAGTTCATCGAGGAGGCTATCGAAAACGGCAAGCTCCCCAACGCAGACAAAATGCCTGTGGACGACGAGGGTAAGCCTGCGCCGTATAAGGTGGTTCTGACTAATCCCGAACCCGCTGAAGAACAGCCCTATCTGGATAAGCTGTATCAGTATATGCGGCGGCGCAATAAGGAGCTTTTTGATACTAATCAGAAATCGCTGAACAGCTCAACGTCGTATATGTATCCCGAGATTAATCTTAAGGACTATGGGATAAAGTCAGAGAGCGTGGGAACTCTTGAGATAGAGAAGCTGAATCAGAAGCTGTCCATATTCCTCGGCGCAAACGATGATACTATGATGGCAGGCTGCGGACATCTTACCAATACTTCATATCCTATCGGCGGTATAAACACAAACTGCGTAATAGCGGTTCACCGCGGTCTTGGGGGTTCGGACTTCCTGCGCTATGTGGAGAAGCTTGAGCCCGGAGATATAGTCAGGATAGAGAATTTCTGGTATACTCTTGAATATGAAGTCAAAAAGGCAATGATAATCGAGCCTGACGACGTAAAGCCGATACTCATCCAGAACGGCAAGGATATGCTCACGCTTTACACCTGTCACCCCTACGGAGTCAATAGCCAGAGGTATATTGTTTACTGCGAGAGAAAGGTGTAGTGTGATTCGGCTATGATAATTGAATAATAAAGAAGCGGTTCATTATGAGCCGCTTTTTTGTACCATATCAGACGAACGTTAAATTTGGTACTTGTGGTATTATGAATATGATCGATTTTTATTACCACTTTTGATACATTTTTGCATAACGTTAAATTTGGTACGCGAATTGTGCTATTATAGCACAAAAAGCACTCCCTTATGACAAGGGAGTGCTTTTTCTTTATTTCTTTAAGAATTCTTCTAATGACATAATATTTTCTTTGGTAGTCGAGACATAAGCATAATATGAAAGAATACAGGAAGCGTCAACAGCATTTATTAAGCCGTCATTATTCACATCTGCCGAAATTTTCTGTGTGCTACTGAATCCTCCGTCCTTATTTGTTGATATCAGAGCATAATATGTCAGAACAGTGGAAGCGTCAACAGCGTTTATATGTCCGTCATTGTTTACGTCACCAAGTATATACTCTGTTGGATTAATATCCTCTGCCTTAACGCTTATCTTTAGCTGAAAAACATTATAATCCTTATCGATTATATTAATAATAGCATCACCCAAGCCAACGGCTGTTACAATTCCTTTTGGAGATACAACAGCCACATCTGTATTTGTCGATTTAAAAGTTATATTATCAAGTTTTATTGGTATAGTATATTGTTCTCCATTTTTTAATGTTATTTCAGTTTTTTCTAAAGTAGTTGTTGTAATTGGTGTTGTAGTCGTTGAAGTCGCAGTTGTCGTTGTAGTTTTCTGCGTTGAAGTTGATGAGGTCGTAGTTGTAGTTGATGTTGTAGTTGTCGTTGAAGGTTTCTGTGTTGTTGTGGCTGATGTGGTAGTAGTCATTGTAGGTTTAGCAGACTGTGTTGTTGTCGTTGACGTCGTAGTGGTTGTTGTTGGCTTCTGCGTTGTAGTCGTTGAAGTCGTAGTTGTTGTTGTAGGTTTCAGCGTTGTGGTTGATGAGGTTGTAGTTGTCGTTATAGGCTTCTTTGTTGTGGTTGCAGTTGTAGTGGATATTGTTATGTTTTCCTTCCATTGAGCATAGAGTGTCTGTGCGCCATTTTCTGTAAATATACTATCTTCAGTTATCCTTGTTTCGTATTTTGGGGTTGTATACCAACCATTAAAAGTATAGCCTTCCTTTATAGGTGTCGGTAGCGTACCATATTTTTCGTTGTATGTTATAGTTTTACTTTTTGTGGAAATCGAGCCACCATTTGCGTTAAAAAACACATTTGATTTACGATGAAATACTATTTCTTTTACAGATAAATTACCTTTTGAATCATATGCATAAACATGGCTTATGTACATATCTGAATCTGCATTGTGTTCACTGTAAGGGATATCATAAAACCATGAATCAACACCATTGCTATGAGCATATCTCCAAATTAAATCAGATTGGTCTGACGCTGTCCATGTAGCGATTCTTGCACGTTCAACTCCGTCGGGATCACTTAATGCCGCAACTACACGAAACGATTTACCTGATATTTGCGAAAGATAAAGATCATCAAAATTAGGCCCTATATGATCAGGATAATAAACGATTTCCTCGGCAGTAGGATTGCCAGCATAATCATACACATATATATGAGATATATAACAATCTGGATTTGAACTGTATTCATTATACGGAATATCATAGAACCACGAACCTAATCCATTGCTATGCGCCTCCCTCCAGATTAAATCAGATTGGTCTGGTGTTGTCCATGTAGCAATTCTTACACGTGAAATTCCTTTATTATCTGATGCTGTGCAAACAACTCTAAATGTATCTTTACGTATCTCGCTGATGTACTTATCTAATATTTTGGGTTGTTCTGAATCTGGTTCTATACTATAGTTTTCTTTATATCTTAATATACCATCCCAATTAGGAAATCCATCTCTGACTCTATCCCAAAATTCTCTAATCCATATTTCTTTTCCACTCGAATCACCTGACTTGAAATCATAGTCGTCTGAAGAAACAACAAACTTTCCGTTTCCTAAATATAATTCTGTATGTTGAACCTCACATAATATAATATCGCCTCGTTGCATATTGTTAATATTACCTATTTGGCTCCATGGAATCCATTCAAATCCATTATTGCAGAAACACCTTTTCATATCATCAGTTGCAGATGCTCCAGTATATATTCCAGCATGGTTGAAAGCGGAAATCACAAGTGAAGAACAATCATAATCAGGTCCCCACCTTGAATTCCAATCTGGAGCATAACCATATTTATTATTATTTGCAATTTCTTCCGCCCATTCTATTGCCTTCTCAATTACTGAACTAGCATTAGCTTTTATAATGCTGTTTTGAAAACAATGAAAACTTGATAACAAAAATGTAAAACTTGTTATAGCTGATACACAGCGATTAATAATACTTTTTTTCATATTGCCCCCCCCTGTTAAAATAACAATTTTGGTTTCATTTTTTATATGTCCATCGCTAAAATGTCAATTATAGCTAAATCTTTCACATCATACACTTTTTCCTCCACTTCTAAATATTTCTCGATAACCGTCATGATTTGGTTTCTTCAAGCAGTTTATCCTATATTCCAGAACCTTTCAAAGAAAGCTTTTAGCTTTTCTATGACAGTTTCCTTTTTCTCCTTGCGATTACCGTCGCCAAAGCGTGACACCGCAGGAAGTATCTTGTCAATATCCGTGCCGGTTGTCTTTACAGTTCCGTCACGGAAAGCTCCTTCGATAAACTGCCTTGTTTCCGCAGCTTTCAGTTTTTCTTCCTCGATAATGCTCTGGAGAGCTTTTTCACGTTCTTCGGCAACATAGCTGTGCCACTCGTCCATTACATCATCGACCTCATTAATTCCTGCGATGAAGTTCTCAATAAGGTCTTTCTTACTTCTCAGCTCAGGGCTTGCTTCCACAGCCTTTTTAATGGTAATAAGAACCTCTTTATCCATGCAATGGCTATCATGGTACTTAGCCACAAGCATAAGGATATAGTCGATATTGATCTCGATCTGCTTTATAAGCTCGATCTCAAATACAATATCATCGTCTATATTTTCAAGTTTTGCCTTATCTCTGCGGATTTTCCATTCATCATGCAAGTCCTGATAACGTCCAAGATAGTCTTGAAAGTCTCTTTCGGAAATAAGCTCATTTCCTTCAAACTCATCAAAGCTGACGAGGATATTACGCATACGCAGTATAGCACCAATCAGAGAAATAAACTCTTTCTGATTAGCTTCACCTACTATCTGCGGTTCATCTAACGGATATTTGGTGAGCAGCTTGTCTATCATATCAACATAGCCGTCAACGTGCTTACCCTTTTTATCCTCATATCCTTTGTAGTAGTCCTCAAAGCTCTGTAAGGTAACTATGCCGCCAGCTTCCTTATCGCCAAAGAGAGCTATTGCTGCGTCTGTTCTCTTTTTCAAGTTACGGAAGCAGACTATATTTCCGAAAGTCTTGATTGAATTGAGAATACGATTTGTACGGCTATATGCCTGTATCAGACCGTGCATTTTGAGGTTTTTATCTACCCATAGGGTATTGAGCGTAGTTGCGTCAAAGCCTGTAAGGAACATATTTACAACGATAAGCATATCAAGTTCCTTATTCTTCATACGGAGAGAAACATCCTTATAGTAGTTCTGGAACTTGTCGCTTGATGTATCGTAGTTGGTATTGAACTGCTTGTTATAGTCCTTTATGGCTTTTTCGAGGAAATCTCTCGATGTTGAATCGAGTGCAGATGTATCTTCGGGATTTTCCTCGTCTATCAATCCGTCAGGATCTTCCTCATTAGCTCCATAGCTGTATATAACAGCTATTTTCAGAGCTTTTTCGGGATTAGCTTCCATTTGCTTCATAAATTCCTCATAGTAGAGCTTCGCAGCTTGTACTGAGGAAACTGCAAATATTGAGTTGAAGCCGTTTATATGCTGCTTCTGCTTTATCTCCTGTACCTGAGTGCGCCTTTTATCGGCAGCTACCTCAGATATATTCGTTACTACATTGAAAGAATAAGTACGCTCATTCCTATAGGTTTTCTGATTGAAGTGGTTAAGGATATACTCTGTTACAAGCTTTATACGCTTCGGAGACATATATGCTCTTTCACGGTCAATATCCCATACCTTAACATCTTCAATATCTTCCTCTTTATCCATAGTCTTGATATAGTCCACACGGAAAGGAAGAACATTCTTATCGTTGATAGCGTCAACGATAGTATATGTATGCAGCTGATCTCCGAAAGCCTGTTCAGTTGTACAGAGGTTCGGATTTTTCACTGAGCCTGTATTTACAGCAAATATAGGCGTTCCTGTGAAGCCGAACAGATGATACTTCTTGAACTTTTTTACAATGGCAGCGTGCATATCACCGAACTGGCTTCTATGGCATTCATCGAATATAATAACGACTCTCTTATCATAAACATCATGAGTCGGGTTTTTCTTAATAAATGTGGCAAGCTTCTGAATTGTCGTGATTATGATATGACAATCAGCATTTTCAAGCTGCCTTTTCAGTACCGTTGTTGAAATATTGCTGTTGGCAGCTCCCTTTTCAAAACGGTCATATTCACGCATAGTCTGATAGTCGAGATCTTTACGGTCAACAACAAACAGTACCTTATCAATATAATCGAGTTTGGAAGCCAGACGTGCGGACTTGAAAGAAGTCAAGGTCTTGCCGCTTCCTGTTGTATGCCAGATGTAGCCGCCACCTGCGACAGAGCCGTATTTCTTATAGTTATTGGCTATTTCGATGCGGTTCAGTATACGCTCAGTTGCTACTATCTGATATGGGCGCATTACAAGCAGCATATTCTCAGCTGTGAATACGCAATATTTTGTCAGAATATTCAGTATAGTATGCTTCGCAAAAAATGTCTTTGTGAAGTCTACAAGGTCAGGAATGACCTTATTATTAGCGTCTGCCCAGAATGAAGTAAACTCAAAGCTGTTGCTTGTTTTTGTTTTGTTACGGCTTTTCTGAGCATTCTTAACGGCATTATCACGGGTAGTATTGGAATAATACTTAGTATTCGTACCATTGGAGATAACGAATATCTGCACATATTCATATAAACCGCTACCAGCCCAGAAGCTGTCACGCTGATAGCGGTTTATCTGATTGAAGGCTTCACGGATAGGAACACCACGCCTTTTAAGCTCGATGTGAACCAATGGGAAGCCGTTTACAAGAACAGTTACGTCATAGCGGTTCTTTCTCTGACCTGTATCGACTGCATACTGATTAATGACCTGTAAGAAGTTATTGTGGATATTCTTTTTGTCGATAAGAGTGATATTCTTGCTTGTACCGTCATCACGCTTCAAAGTCTTAACATGATCTTCCTGTATAGTCCTTGTTTTCTCGACTATGCCCTCATTGGCATTGGCGATATATTCAGTAAAAAAGCGTTTCCACTCACTATCTGAAAAAGAATAATTATTGAGCTTCTCAAGCTGCGCCCTCAGATTGACAATTAGATCGTCTTCCTTGTGTATAGTCAGATACTCATAGCCAAGCTCACCCAGACGGCGTATGAACTCTTTTTCGAGGTCTGCTTCACTCTGATAGGCTTCGGCAGTACGCTGTTCGGGGATATATTCAGTAACAACGGTATTTTCATTGGTTGCAGCTACGATATTGAAATAGGTCATTATTTCACCGCTTTCTGTTCTTTATTAGTATTTTTTCAGAATTCTTTTTATCAAATCAAATAAAGAGGTTTACCATTCAGAAATGGATTTAGCATACCACTTTTCTTCTTTGAAGTCTTTATTATAATAATAACATATCCATCCCTCATCTTCTTTGTATTTAACTTTGATCCATTTATGTCCATCATGCCCATGATATTCATCACCTGGAACATTATAATAAGTTACTATTTCACCTTTAGGTATTGCTCGAATTACGTTAAATTCATCTGATTTATCAGGAGCTTTACGTAATTTTAGTCCGTCTCCCACAACAATTTCATATTGTAATCCTACGCTCAGATTATACTTGTATACCCAACCTTCGTACCCCTGACCATTATTGCCACGGATCAAAACATATGCCCAGTTGCCAACAATTCCATAAACATAGCAAGCTCTATTTATGGGTGCCGAAGTTAAAACTTTACTGTCAGCACTACGCGATGAATATACATTTACGCCGCTTTCTTCGATTACAGTATAACTTACAGGAGCATCAAATATAGTTGGATAAAGTCTCACACCATCTGTATTAAAATAGCAATTCTTACCATCAATATACTGGTCTTTTTTTTGCATAACACCATCTGAATTAAAGTAATACTCTTTATTATTGATAGTTTGCCAGCCTTTTTGCATTATACCTTCAATTGGATAGTTTTCCCCAAAGTAGTAAGTATCATTACCTATATCACAAAAACCTTTTCGCATAACACCATCAGTGCCAAGGTTATACTTATTTCCTTTAGAATCAGTATACCAATTCTTTTGCATTATACCTTCTGAATTAAAGTAATACCATTTGTTATTGATTTGCTGCCAATATTTCTGCATAACACCATCAGAATTAAAGTAGTACTTATTATTATTGATAGTTAGCCAATCTTTTTGCATAACACCATCAGTATTAAAATAATACCAATTACTTTGAATTTGTTTCCAACCTGTATGCCTATCGCCATTTGGATTGAAATAGTACCAATTTCCGTCAATCTCTTTCCATCCTGTATGCATAGCACCGTTGGAATTTAAATAGAACCATTTATCTCCATCTTTTAACCAACCTGTTTGCATCCAGCCATAAATATCGAAGTGATACCATAAATCTTTGATTTTCTCCCAGCTGTTCTTGGTGTATGAACCGTCAGTATGTTTATACCACCATTTTCCTGTATCCTTATCCTTTATCCAGTTTCCTGATACATTTTCAGTGTAAGCATAAGCTATTAATGCATTGCTGTCTGGTTTTGCCGTTACATTTGGAACGAATCCCGATGCTTGTGATGCGATAATACTTAGTGATAATATCGCGCTGATGATTTTGCTGTGTTTCATAGTAATTCTCCTTTTAAAATATTATAAAGCCGAAAATATGTATTTCAGCTTTTTAACGATAGTAAAAGATTTATTTCTCCGTCTTATACAACAGTTCAGTTGGTTATGTGATTATGCCTCCTCAAAGGACAACAGCTTGTCCCGATAATATTCATACTGTTTACGTCTTGCTTCTATTTCCGCAGGTAAGCCCTCGGAAATATCGTTGCAGAGCTTGTCAAAGCGGTCAAGAATTGATACTATACGTTCTTGTTCCTCAATTGGTGGAACAGGAACAGGAGTGTCTTTAATTTGAGTAATTGTATAATGAGCAATTGTAGCATTGTGAGTGATATTTGCTAAGTATTTTCTGAATTCAGTAGATAAAAAATAATGATATAAGAAGCTACTATTTAACTTATCATTTCTTTGTATATCTAATAAATCAGCATCTTTAACGTACATAGGTTCATCATTCGGAACTATATATGGTATTCCGATAGTTCCTCCGCCTGTTACAAGAACATCGCCTTTTTTTATCTTTCCTGATTTTGCAGATAATTTCTCATAAAGCTCATGCGATATATATGCTTTCCCGTGATTATTGTCAACTCCATTGAAAAAAGAAATTAAATCACTTGAACGCCAAAACGGAACACCACTTTTTGTCCATTCATCTTTATGAACTCTTGCAGCAGAAAAAACATTGGTAATTTCGCCAATTTTAATGCGAGGAACATCAGTTCCAAATGATAACAACGAGTCTCTGTAATGAACATACTGCTTTTTGCGAGCTGTAAGCTCTGCTGTAAGCTCTGCTGTAAGCTCTGTGAAACTGTCAAGGATCTTGACAATTTCAGCCTGTACCTCTAATGGAGGGACAGGAACTACTATTTTACCAAGATCTTTTTGTGTAATTAGAGGAATTGTTCCACTTCCAGTTATTTTAGCTATTTCCTTTGTTACACTTGAAGTATGCAGTATATAGTTTAAATAATCAGCATTACATTTAGCTTCTGTTCTTAAAATAACAACTTGTGGATTAATGGTTGTTTCTTGTGGCATATCTTTTACAATTCCTATTTTACCAATAGAGGCTCTCGTTGTAAAAATAATATCATTATTTTGTACCATAATCTCTGGAGATTCATAATATTTTTCCCATGATAAGAAAGTGCAATTATCCCAATTAATCCGATTTGTCTCTATATTAGTGGGACTCAATGTTATTGCACCATTTGTAGAAACTAAATCTTCTCTTTTATAGCCACGAAAACCTATCCTACCTTTTATTGCACATATATCACTGAGTTTAATGAAAGGCACTCCATGTGGACAAAGAGCATTTATCAGTTGTTCAAGTTTACTCATAGTCATCACCTATAATCGTTCTTCTTTTGCTTTTTTAGGTAGTTATTGAGCTCATAAAGCTTATCTACATAGATATCAGCCACATGATAAATATCTTTGAAATTGCAGCCAATATATCGAAAAAACCTCATGCCATCATCTTTGTCAGAGTAAACATAAAAATAAAAATCACAGTCTCTGTTTCCGTTTGCTTGCAAGCCATTTATACGTAATTCATTAATAAACTCAGATTTAATGAAGCCAGAAGTAACATCATTTTGAAATGTTCTTATATCCACACAAATAAAATTACCGTCAAATCCAAACTGTGGATGTCTGTTTGTAGAAAGAGGATGTGCAACCGCAAAAGAACGGATTGCGTTTATATATTTCTTAGCATTCTGCAATTCTGCTTCTCTGTGATATGTAAAACTACTCATCAAATCTTTACGATAGAGGTTTTCAATTTTCTCATATGCTTCTTGAATCCAAACAACAAGTATTATAACATAGATAATGCTTCTCATATGAGGTTCATCAAGATTAGAGATTTCAGAATTCAAATCCTGTATACTGAAGTTGATTTTTTGCAAATAATCACACATTTTTTGATAATCGGATTTCTGATTTAGTATCCAGTGTTTGTATATTCCACGTCGAGAACAGAAACAAATGTCGTTAAGATTACGAACTTTTTCAATCATTTGTAGATATCTCCTCAATAATACGGTCTATCTCCGCTCTCAGAACATCTTCACGCTTTACGATCTCAGCGATTTCCGCATTCAGCACCGCAATATCAATAACCTCTCTTGTGTCCTCTTGCTCAACATAAGTCGATACTGACAAATTATAGTCGTTCTCAGCTATCTCGTCATTAGGAACAAGGCGGCAGAAGTATTCGCTGTCTGTGCGCTCTGTGAACGCTGCCACGATCTTTGATATGTTTTCTTCTGTCATCTTGTTGTTATTCGTAACCTTTACGCACTCCTTAGAAGCGTCTATGAAAAGAGTGCTGTTCTGAGACTTGTTCTTTTTCAGAACCATTATACAGGTAGCGATAGATGTACCGTAGAAAAGGTTGTCGGGAAGCTGTATAATGCAGTCTATGAAGTTGTTGTCTATCAGGTATTTGCGTATCTTCTGTTCAGCTCCGCCGCGATACATGACACCCGGGAAGCAAACAATGGCAGCTGCACCGTTATTTGCAAGCCAAGCCAGTGAGTGCATGATAAATGCAAGGTCTGCCTTTGACTTCGGTGCAAGCACTCCTGCAGGAGAAAAACGAGGATCATTGATAAGCAGCGGATTTTCATCGCCAGCCCATTTTATACTATATGGTGGATTACTTACAATAACCTCAAAGGGCTCATCGTCCCAGTGTTGCGGAGAAATCAGTGTATCTTCATGAGCTATGTCAAATTTATCGTAGTCAATATCATGTAAGAACATATTGATACGGCAGAGGTTGTATGTTGTGATGTTTATTTCCTGTCCGAAGAAGCCCTGACGGACTTTATCCTTACCGAGTATCTTTGCAGCTTTAAGCAGCAGCGAACCCGAACCACAGGCAGGATCATAAACCTTGTTTACCTCAGTCTTGCCTACAACTGCAAGTCTTGTGAGCAGCTCCGATACTTCTTGCGGAGTGAAGTATTCGCCGCCTGACTTTCCTGCATTGGAAGCATACATACCCATGAGGAACTCATAAGCGTCACCGAATGCGTCTATGGTGTTGTCCTTATAGTCACCGAGCTGCATTGAAGCAACGCCGTTCATAAGGCTTACAAGGCGTTCGTTACGCTTTGCAACCGTGCCGCCGAGCTTATTGCTGTTTACATCGAAATCATCAAACATACCTCTGAAATCGTCCTCACTGTCACAGCCCTGTGCGGAGCTTTCAATATTATTGAATACACGTTCTATTGTTTCATTGAGATTTTCGTCTGTATCTGCCTTTGCGAGAACATTGCAGAAAAGCTCACTCGGAAGAATAAAAAAACCCTTTGTAGTGACCATATCTTCACGAGCTGCTTCCGCTTCCTCGTCAGAGAGCTGCGTATAATCAAAATCAGTTGTTCCTGCTTCTATCTCTCCTGCGTTAATGTAGTTTGTGAGATTTTCTGAAATATAGCGATAAAACAGCATAACGAGGACATAGTTTTTGAAGTCCCAACCGTCAACGCTGCCTCTCAGATCATTGGCTATACCCCATATAGTTCTATGTAATTCAGCTCTTTCTTGTTCTTTTTTGTTATCTATCATGATATGAAACTCCTTATTGCAATAAATATTATCTTATATTTTACAACATTTTTCACATTTAGTCAATTATTAAACTGTGAATTTTTCACAGATATGTAAAATTGTGCTATTATAGCATAAAAAAACTCCCTTTAAAAAAGGGAGTTTTCTTATGATTTTTACTTCCAACCTTCAGTTATGAAATCAAAAATGGTTTTGCTATTAGATTGAACCTTGTCATAGGATTGAACTGTAATTGGAATATCAGGATCAGCAGTGACAATAAACTGCTTTTTACAATCAAATACTAAATATTTTTCTCCTTCAACTTCATCGCAATATCCTATTTCAGTACAAAGAAGTTTATCGCCGTCCTCGGCTAGAACCACATATTTATCATAAGTTTTAAATTCCTTTTTTGACGAAGCTGCTGCTGTTCCTAAATCGAGCGCATATAAATATGATATTATGATTGTAAATACCGCAATAAACGCTAAAATAACATTTCTTTTATTAATAGGCATTTTTATCGAAGTTGTTTTCTTTGATGGCATAGTAAGCTTTTCAATCGAATAGAATATTCCCAAAAAAGGAATCAAAACAGCAGCAATTAGTGTTGCTACTATAAAAGCCCAGAATTGAATTTTATTATTATCATACAATTCAAATGGATTAATTTTGGTAATTATAATAAAATAGCCGAACTGTATTAATCCTGTAAGAAGAATAAAGCATATAATAAGCGCTATTGTACGTGCTTTTTTATTTTTCTTCGTTATTACATTATATATAAGATAGTTATAAGTAGCAAATGCAAAAATAAACAAACAGGACTTCATTAAAGAATAGATAACGTACTGTGAATCGAAATCTATCCATGATCGATCAATATACATGGCCTCGTCTTTGCTAAATTCAAACACTTTAAATAAAAAGTTTATAAATACTATAAGTGCTACAAGTAATGATGAAATAAATGCCCAATGCTTTTCTATGAATTTGATTTTTTCGTTGTAATATTTTTGCGGTGTTATGGCTGCTTCTTGATTAATTGAAGGTGTTTGTTCTTTATTATACATATTTTATTATCCTTTCTCGAAATATAGCGGTTAATTGTATGTAACTGTATATTTATTATAAATTATATTCCTGTTTCTATTAATTCCTTGATAACCATTTCACGAGCTGTTTCCCTGTAATTATTCATACGCCCTACCCATTCGAGCTGATCGTTCATCTTCAGTTCCTCGTCTGTTCCGTCAGCTTCTGCCAACTGCTCCACTATCTGGTCAAACCGCTCCCATGCCTGATCGTCGATAGCCTTCAAGTGAGAAATCAATTGATTTAGAAGCAGCATTGTAGTGTAAGTCCCTTTGTAATGTTCCTTCAGGTATTTTTCTCTCATTTTGCCGAAGCGACCTATTACTACAGGCTCTTCCTCCTCGTTTCTTGCAAAGTACGGACGGTAAGTCTGTGTTTCCTCATGAAATCTGTATGTTATTCCATTCTCTTCTTTCTCCATGGGAAAGCTTTTCTCGTTGACAGTATTCATGTTCAGTCCTCCTTTTCTGCAGCTTCTATGACTTTATCGGCGTATTCGCGGGCAAATTCAAATTTTGCTTTAATGAGCTCCAATTCTTCCATTGTGTATTCTTTACTGCCAATCAGGGAGTCTTTAATATCAAAAAGCATATCTTCAAGGATATTAAGTGGGTGTTTTTCATCATTCTCCATATTCTTGGCTATAACATACCGTGAGATAGTTGCCATTATACTTGCAGCGTCTTCAACCATAAGTTCGATTTCCAGTGTGATAAAATAATCCATAAGAATCTCCTCCTTAAAATACAGTTTAACACTTTAAAGCATAAATGTCAAGTGCTTATAGAGAAAAAATGAGTTTATGTTTTATTTTGAAAATTGTTAAGGAGTTCTTCTTTATAAGTATTGAATTCCTTTTCAAGTTGTTTAATAAATTCCGTCATTTTATTATCTTCAGGAGGAAGCTTGTTAACTTTGTATTCTTCAACTTTATTACGAATTTTAGCCTTTATTATTATTTCTTTTCCTGTAATTGCTTCTTTCATCTCTGAATCATTATTTACTTTTTTCAAAAAGAGGTTTTTATAAGTAGAGATATAGTTATCAACAATTGTAATTGGTTTTACATATGGAGAGTTTTTTCGTTCTGTCTCTTTTTGATTTTTTGTTATTCTTTTAAATTCCTTTTGACAAACTGAAGAATTACAGTATTGACTGTTATGGCTTCCAAAGAATTGTTTTTTGCAAATGCAACACTTACATATATAAAGATCTGATTTATATATCGCATAACTAAGATCATAGAAGAAGTTTTCGAGTGTATCATCGGCTATAGTAAAAATTCCGTTATATTCAGGCTTTTGAATAATTATCTTATCACTGTCTATTTTTATAATATTAAATTCGTTACAGGATCTGAAATATGTAAAAATGCAAGGATCAGTAATTTCATAAATACGATCCAATAGTCCTTTTTCTTTATTATACGTTTCTTTTTTAGGGAGTGAACTAAATATATATCGAATCTTCAATTTTTTACGATATACATAAGTTACTCCTTTAGGAAAAACTTCGCGCAACAGATTAAAAAAATAGTTTGTAAAAAAGTTAGGGCTATTCTTTTCCAATTGATCGAGGAGGTTTTTTGTGTTGTTTTGACCTTTATCACTTCCGTCAAGTAGTTTTTCAAAAATAGGATTATACTCAGGAAATTTACTATGGAATTCGATTGTATTTAGAAGAACGTCATCAAAACTAATAACCTTATAATCAGCCTTGCGGATGTTTTCTAATGCTTTATAATTATCGTCAGAAAACAAAAACACAACTCTTTGTTTTTGTTTTTCAATCTTGTATAGAAGAACCATAAAAATGTTCCTTTCTTATATATTGAGAGGAAATAACTGAACCTCTCATATTGAATATAACATATGAGATATAAAAAGTCAAGAAAAAACTTGTAAAGTAACCAAAAGAAACGATAATTGAGAGGAAAAAGAGAGATTATGAGAGGATTATATAGAAATAGTCTCAATGATATGGCAAAATAATAAATGTCAGAAGTTACCTTGCTAAGTATGACCATACTTCACCACCTGACATCATATAACAAAAAAGCGCTTTTATGTAAATTATTGCAAAAGGATGTGATTTAAATTTGGACAAAGAAATATCGTGGGCAAAGCCCACACCGTTACGTTCCGACGGAACTAAACTAATACCATTCCCAATAAATTCATTGCCGCCTGTACTAAGAGATATGGCTGCTGCTATTGCAACTACCACATCAACGGACGTTGCTATGGCAGGAACGGCGATAATATCAGCGGTGAGTTACTGCTTCTCAGGCGTATACAGAATAGTTGCGAAGCGAGATCATACTGAACCGCTTGTGCTTGATGCTCTGACAGTTGCAGAACCGAGCTTCAAAAAGTCTCCTGTAATAGCAATGGTAAAGCGCCCGTATGTTTTGTTCGCCCATGATTGGAACGAGAAATTCAAAAAAGATATATATAGGCAGCAGGCAGAAAAGAAAATACTGGAGAATAAACTACTTGCTATTGAGAAAAAGGAAGATGTTACCGCAGAAGAAATGGCTGAATTACAAACTCAGATCAGTAATATCCCTACAGCCAACTTCCGCAGGATCGTTGTTGATGATATTACTCCTGAGTCCCTTGTAACGCAGCTTGAAGAAAACGGAACACTGCTTATGATCTCCGATGAGGCAGGAATGCTCGGTAATTTCAGCGGACGGTATAACAATAATATTCCAAATCTTGATCTGCTGCTAAAGTCATGGAACGGTGAAACATACATAAGTGACCGTGCTTCAAGATCGAGCATTATCCTGAAAAAGCCATATATGTCCATATGTCTGGCTTGTCAGCCCTATGTGTTTGAAAGCATGATAAACAATACCGCCTTTCGCGGAAGCGGACTGATAGCTCGTTTCGTTTATTGTTTCCCCGTCAGCAATATTGGTTCACGGCGGTATGATACGCAGCCTGTCCCTGAATCGGTAGCTGAGAAATATCAACAGCTGATATTTGATCTGCTGACCAACAAGTTTTGCAGTTATGACGGTGACGAAATGTATCTGCGCTTTGATGACAGGGCGTACAAAGAATTCGTTGACTACTATAACGGGCATATTGAACCGAGATTGCTAACGGATATGGCATTTTGCAAGGATTGGGGCGGCAAGTATCACGGCTTGATACTAAGGCTGTGCGGTATCATTCACTGCGTTAAATGCCTTTCAAACGGCGATTTTCCTGATATTGTAGATGTAGGGATAGATACACTTACTGATTCTATCGCTATTGCGGAATATTACCGTGAACAGGCGATATACGCATACAGCCTGGGCGATGTGGATATTGCGACTGTCAAGGCGGAGAGAGTTCTTAATAAGATACGCTCCAAGCATATTGACAGTATAAGGCAGAACGATCTGTACAAGCTGTGCAGATGCACCCTTTTCAAGAATGCTGTGGATTTCGCTGAAACAGTGGATATGCTTGAAGATTACGGTTATCTTCGCCGTGAAGTGGTTCATGGCTCAAACGGTAACAACAAGAGCGGAATTATGGTTTTCATAAATCCATATGTCTGAACTATCGACATTATCGACATTTTCGGGAACCGATAGTGCTGAAAATGCTGATAATTCATGAAACTATAATTATAAAAAAGGAAGGTTATCATTATGAATAATACAACAAAGTCGATAATAAATAATATCTTCGATGAGCTTTTCGCTTTGCAGGAGAGCATTGATGGCGGCGCTATCGGTGCAGCATACAGGACAAAAGAACCTGCAACCGAAAAGGTGGAGCTGCTCACTATAAAGGAAAGTGCAGAGCTCATAAGCGGTCTTTCCGAGCACACAGTACGTCAGCTTGTAAAGCAGGGAAAGGTGAAGTCTGTCCGCACAGGCGAAGGCAGAAACGGAAAGATACTTGTAAACAAAGCTGACCTTGTGGCATATTTCAGCAAGAAAGAAGCATGATCTTTTTCAGTAAAAATGGTATCAACGCTTATAAGAGAAAACTATACTTTTTCTTCTCCGAGTGAAGTTATCACTGGCAGCAGCGCTGATACCATTTAAGAAAAAAGTGAGCAAAGCGATTTACATCTGCCGTTACCAAAACGGCAAAAAGGGTATCAGGGATCTCTACCTGACAAGCGAATGATGTACGGACAGGTCCGTACAAATTCTGTGCTTGCCACTATCGTGATTTCCGCAGGAGATCGCGATAGTGAAAACAGCACATGGAGAATAAAAAAATAAGGATGTGATAAGAATTGACAAAAATCAAAACAGAAAGAATGGAGCTGCGGCTCACGCCTGAGGAAAAGGATAACCTTATAAAAAGAGCTGCCGAAGCTCGTATGAGTATGTCAAAATACCTTCTTGCACTTTCAGAGCAGAAGAAAATAATAGTCGTAGAAGATCTGACGGAGTTTATACGGCAGCTAATAAAAATAGGTACTAACGTCAATCAGGTTGCTCTGGTGGCAAATACATACAGGACCGTTTCTGTGAAACAGATAGAGACTCTTAACGAGAATCTTATAGCAATACAGCAGCTAATGAGAAAGCTGCTGACTGTCATCAGAAACACCGGTGACGAAATAAAGGTGTGATATGGCATATATCGGAAAAGCTTCTATAAAATGCTATTCTCACATGGAGAACGCCATCGGATATATCGCCAAACAGGAAAAGGCAATGCCGCTTTCGCAGATGAAGAAATATCTTGAGGAAAGCTTCTCACATCTCAAAACAGTAGACGCAGCATTAGGCGAGAGAACTTCTTTCATCAATTGTATCCCTCAGACTGCATATATGGATTTCGAGATAATGAGGAAAGTCTTTGATCAGGATAAGGGAATAATCGCACATCATTATTATCAGAGCTTTCAGAAAGACGACAATGTCACGCCCGAACAAGCTCACAAGATCGGAGTAGAGCTTGCGAAAAAGATGTTCCCGAATTTTCAGGTAGCCATAGCCACGCATATTGACAGGGAGCATATTCACAACCATATTCTGGTCAACTCGGTCAATATAATGACAGGTCAGAAATGGTACAGCAACAAGCGCAGCCTTTCGGATATCCGCAGGGAAAGTGACCGACTTTGCCTTGAAAACGGTCTGGGAGTAATTAAGAAGAACAATAAGTATCAGGGCATTGACAGGACTACATATCAGCTCGGACTAAAGGGCAAATCATGGAAGATAAACCTCGTTCACGATCTGGACAAGGCTATCGGCTGTTGTAAGAGCAAAGATGAGTTTATTTCTTTTCTGAATGAGAAGGATTATACCGTAAGGTATACCGATAATCATATCACCATTACAAAAAACGGCGAGAAAAAGGGCATAAGAGTCGATACTCTTGCAAGGCAGTTCGGCAGCAAGTATACAAAAGAAAGCCTTGAACGCAATATGGGATACTATACTGCGACCGCTCCAAAGCCGTTTACAGCCAATAACGAAAAAAGGACTTTTCACAGCTCAGGCAAAAGCAACTGGGAATACTACGAACAGAACATTTTCAGGCAAAATGGCTGTTTCCCTTCAACATCTGGTAATATCGTACGAGACTATAATACGGAACGGCTTATAAGTGCTGCAAAGCGAGAGGTACTGTATTCCCATAATATCTTTGATTTTGTGCTGAAAGCCATACTGTGGTTGACAATGTTATCGCAGCGGAGAAAGAAAAAAGCCCCTCCTGTACGTTACAGGAAGGTGGGACAGCTCAGAATTACCAAGCCTAAACCGTATTTTATATACGGTAATATAAGCTATCGGGAGCTGAAAGAAACATCGGGCGATACATACAGTATAAAAGTCGGAGCTGAGATGCTCCTTAATATGATCGATCAGCCTATACTGTATTCCGCAAAGGTGAGCAGAGTGGACGGTAGCGTGACTATCACTATCAAAGACAAGGACAGGAAGTTCCTGTTGGAGCTGCTTGAAATGCAGAGCAAGTCCGAACAGCTCGACGATCAGAGCCAGCGTATCAAAAATCAGCTCATGTATAAGGAGCTAAAGGAAACAGCTGCACAAAACAACGAAAAGCTCCAGTATCTTGTCATAACAGCGGAACAGAAGAAGATACTGGAGGATAACTGTATAAAATTCGCTTATTTTGATAAGGGTGATAGGTTCAATGTCGCTTTTCTCCCTGAAAAGGCAGAGCTGATAAAAAAGCTTATTTATCCGTCAAAAGACAAGCAGATTGACGAGACTCCGCAGAAGAAAAATGCTTGGATATATGATAACCTTAAGAAAAATGCTGCACTTAGCGGAGAAAAGCTGCGCTATAAGGCGAAACTGACAAAGGCACAGCTTGACACACTGATTAACTCAGACATTTTATTCGCCTATTTCACCAATAAAGAGGACAAAAGCTTGTACAATATCGCCTATGAAAGTAAAGATGAGGATAAGATCAGAGAAGTGCTTACAGAACTCAATAATTACAAGGCTTTATAGTTTTTTCTTCTCCGAGTGCAGCAAAAGATACTACAAACAATGACACACACCATAAAGACACACTAACTTACTTGACATATATATCATATTACGGTAAGATTATATATGTACAAGGGTATGTCATAAATATAGGAGGTATTTTATGGCAACCATAAAGAAACGCGGCGACAGCTACCTTATAAGGGTAAGCTGCGGCTACGATATTAACGGTAATCACAAGGAACAATCATTTACATGGAAGCCCGATGAGGGCATGAGCAAGAAGCAGATAGAGAAGGAGCTGAACCGTCAGGCTGTAATGTTTGAAGAAGCCTGCAATCACGGCTATAAAGCTTCGGCGGTTAAGTTTCAGGAGCTTGCTGAGGAGTGGTTTGAGAGCTATGCAAAGAATACTCTCAGAAGCACGACTTATGAGAGAATGCTGCAATTAAAGCACTGTATTTACCCTGCTAAGATGATAAGCAGGCTCTCTCATTAGGGAGCCTGCTTGCTTATTTATATTTCGTGTTTTATACGTTCTGATTCTTCAGTACGTTTTGCATCATTAAAACGATCAAGGTTTCCAACAAGATATCCGGTTATTCTCCTGATACGCTCAAACCTAACAGTATCATAGATATAACGTATATCAACATAATTTCCGGATACTGTAAATGCGATTTCTTTGATAATTCTATCAGGATGCTTTTTATGGAGCTGATACAGGTACTCTTTTATTTCCTGTTGAGACATTTCGCCGTTAATTACAGTAATTTTCATGATAATCAGAGATTTACCACATTCCAGATATACAGCGGTGCTGTTAATGTGAATATAAGACATCCGAATATTATAGCTACAGGAACCCATTCAATTTGCCCGTGTTTTCTATATTCCATATAAAGTAATCCTAATTTTACAAACAGTAGGATTACCAATACAACATCGATAACAGGAAATATTACATTATTGGTTACAGTTTTTATCTGGCTTTTTGCTGAGTTCCATGTACCTTCTACAGCACTAGCAACATCACCTTCCGCATGAGCAGTTAGACTTGCATAATTAAGAAATGCTATAACAGAAGATATAAAGCAGATAAGAGAATTCCTTATTCTCTTCATATATATCAAACCTCCTTTGTTTCATTCAACTTTCCTGTCAAGATAGTTCTTGCATTTTGAAATTCATAACTACAGGTTGATAAAGATATAAATCTGTCTGTTTCTGTGTATGCTATCTCTCTTGAAATGACTGATTTATTGAGAATATGCGGTATCCATTCTGAGGTTGGTGTACTTCCTTTATATAAATCATCATTCCAGTCTGCTTTAGCACAGGAAAAGAAGTCTACTCTATAAACTGTTTCGGTTGTTGCAAGCCATCCGTATTTATGACTATCGAAATAACTATTATCAGCGTAATTCAGCACACCTGCAAGCATTGAACCGTTATTCATGTTATGGCCATATATGATATTTACTGGATTCATAAATCTGTTTTCACATCGAAAATCAAGGAATATAGAGCCTGCTTTTAATGAACTTCCATCATAAGTGTGTTCAAGATAATAACTATTATCATCTGCTTGCATTATAGGATAAGAAATAGCGGTATTTGGTATATATAGCCATCCAATTGCATTAGGATAGGCTTTATTTAGACTTATAGTCGATTCAATAAGCTGCTGACGTATTTCTGAAGATAATTCTGGAGAAGCTGCTACAGCAGATTCAGTCATCTGGACACTACCCTCTGATATGTTTTCAGTTACAACAGTTGTGTTGTCTGAGTCAGATATATCGTCAAGTGAAGCAAGAACGACAGGAGTCGGCATATATGGTTTCAGGTCATTATCCCTTATTTTCTGCTTTATATCATCTTTGGTCAGCAGATATATTCCTCCTGAAAGGAGGGCGGCTGCAAAAGCAACCGCCAGAATACGAAGAGCTTTTTTCTTTTTCATTAGTCTTTCCTTTCTATGAATTCGGGGCAGAGTAATGCATATTCATCAGCAGGCTCTACTGTTTTCTTTTTTCTGAAAATAGTAATTGTAAGGAGTATGAGCCCAGCAATCATAAGAACAAATCCAAACGGATCTTTTCCCAGATCACCTGTTGGAGGAACATTCACTACTATAGCCTCATCTTTCATTATAACTTCTGTAACACTACCGTCGCTGTTTACTGTGAATTCAATATCATTTGCAATGGTATATCCTTGTGGAGCAGCTGTTTCGCGTAAAATATAGGTTTTTCCTGCAATAAGCTTTGATTCAATATAATGTGGTTCGGTAGAAGATATCCATTCTTCGACAATATTTCCGTTTTTATCGATTACCTGTAACATTGCTCCAGAAAGTTCAGCGCCTGTGGTAATATCCTGTTTGCTGACTTTGACTAGAGTTGTGTTGTCAGTCATCGTAATACATGGGACTCCATCATCAGTAAAGGAGCTTGCATCTATTCCATCAACAGTAACTTTACCGTATTCATCGATATTGAAGCTTATATCTGTTGCGATAATATATCCGTCTGGCGCTGCTATTTCTTTAAGTGTGTAACTACCTGCAGGGATACATGAGACTAGGTGAGTTGTTCCATCAGAAATCCATTCATCTATAACTGTGTTGTTATCATCGAGTAGTTGCATATTTGCACCTGCAAGTTCTTTGCCGTAGAGGTCTTCCTTGCTTATAGCGACTGATATAGGGTGATTCTCAGCAATAATCTCGACAATATCGCCATCTTCAGAGATAATAACAGGATATTGCTTGTTTGAAATGATATAACCTGTTGGTGCTACGATTTCCTTAATGATATATTCACCGTAAGGAATATCTGTAAAACTGAAGATACCATTTTCGTCTGTTTTACTTGTAAGGAAAGCGTTTTCTGCAGTGAATATGGTTTCGTCTGCCTTGAATAGGCCAAATAAAGCGTTTTCAAGTGGCACACAGTTTTCATTTATCTTCTTTCCTGTTACAGAACCACGTTTGATACTATTTATGAATGTGCCACAATCTATGTCTACAGTAATCAGTTCCTGTCCTATATACTCAAAGTTTACAAGGTATTTTTCGCCGTTCATGATATAGTGTTCATCAGTGGCTATTTCCTGAACATAATACTTTGAAAATGGCAGCTTCCCCTTAATTGTGGTAGTCATATCTTCGCCGATTTTAACTTCAGTTATGAGACCGTTTTCTGGAATGATGGTTCCGTCCGCTGCTTTGATGTTTTCAGCTGCGTAAAGACCGAATGTTACATTCCTATACTCGTCATTGTTGCCTAAATTAAACAAATTGTCGTATTCCATAGACTTTGTAAGGTGTATATTTAATCCCTGATTATCATTGAAAAATGTGATGTTTATTGCGTCTGTTACTGCTATTTCCTGTCCTGCATATGTGAGCTCAACGTTTTTGATCTCATCATTAAGAACATATCCGTATGGTGCGTTTATTTCCTTTATTGCGTATCTTCCAAGATACAACGGCGCGGTCACAGCGTATCCGTTTTCGTTAGTAGTGATTGTATCAATAATTTCACCGCTACTTGCTCTTAGAGTTCCATCAGCAGTATATATGTCCTCCGCAGCTGTTATCTCAAATATAGCACCTTTAAGGCCACTATTTTCAAATACTGGCATATATGTCACAGGGTTATATACTACATTACCGTCTTCATCGGTATATGAAGAGGAGGCATATTCAACAGTACTGAATATATCACCTGATTTTGTAACAGAAATCCTGCCTTTCTGAGCAGTATCTGCCTTTGTTACTCTTATTATGTTTACTGCATTTTCTTTGTCTGCATTGTCTGCGGAAACTGTGAAGGGGACAGGTGTGCTGTCCAGTACATATCCTATAGGAGCCTGAACTTCAACAAGTGTATAATCACCGTATCTAAGACTATCAGGAGTTATAAGGCAGCCACTGTTATCAGTATAGAAAGTATCTGTTCCGAGATTAACTATCTTGTTATTACTGTCATAGATCTGAAAACCGGCACCTTCATAGGGAATAACCTTACCGGTTTCGGCATCTAGCTTTGTTACATGAATATACGACTTGAATGGCTTATTATTAAGGATATATTCATAAGTTCTGCTGTTTTCGATGATGTTGACGTCGAAATCTGATACGAATGAGGCATCATTTACTGTTTTGGTCTGATGAACAGTATATATGCCATAAGGCATATTCTTTGTCTTGGCAAATCCGTTCTCATCGGTTATGAGATAGTCACGTTCTGTTTCTTTTGCATTGTTAAAATTGCCTGCAGATTTGAGATATACCTCAAATTCCGCGCCTTTTTCGAGATAATTGATAGTAGTATCATCATCGTCACTATGCTTAATGATGGAGATATTGCCCTTTATAACGTCTTCTGTTACATCTATAGAGATTGGATTAGTCTCAATAATATAATTCTCTGGCTCTGCACCTATGCTATATATTTCGTCATTCAAAAGATAGCCTTGTGATGGTGTAAGTTCCTGAAGAGTATAATTGCCACAGGCAAATTCATCTGTAATAAAGTGTCCGTTTTCGTCTGTTGTGTATGTGGCAATTCTTTCACCATCATGGTAAAGCCCGTAAGTTGCTCCTGCAAGTGATGCTTCTCCCTGTGCTGTAACATTCTCACGATCCTTCTTTACTACTTCGACTGTAAATTTCTTGAGTTTATTCTCGAATTTTACACCTGCGGTCAGATTAACATCACCATTAACAAGCGTTACATTCTGAGGTTCTGGAGTTACATATCTTGGATCAACATTTATTTCTGATACAGTGTAGATAATGGGTTTTCCGGTTTTTGAATCATAAATAAATAAGCCGTTTATCTCAGCTTCACCATAAACATTTGTTTTAGCTGTGAATTCTCTGCCGTCCGAACTGATAACTTTAAATTCCCTGTTTTCTATTGCGTTATCTTCTGCTATTTTGTTAATTATGATTTTTGCTGTTGTCCTGTCTTCAAGAGCAGTAATTGTCTGACCAGACTTAAGTGTGTAAACCGTAGGATCAAGATCATATCCGGTTGGTGCCTTTATTTCCTTGGCAAAATATGTGCCACTGGGAAGCTTTATTGAGCCTTTTCCTTTTTCGCCAATAGTTATTTCGCCGACCTTATTACTGCATTCTTTATCCGAATACACACCATATATGGCAGAAGAGTTATCTACAGGGCTCTTACCTATAAACATCTGTGTATCTTTATCAAGTTTTGTTACTGAAAACTCAACATTAGTTTGTGTTACACGGAATGCATACATATTCATAGCAGTTGCTTGTTTTCCGTCGGTACGGTTGTTGATAACACAGCCTTGAGAACCATTTGATTCTATACGCCAGTGTGTCCCACCATCTCCGTTGCCATCGCCAACTGTTTTATCATTGATATATGATTCGTTTACACCGATCTTTTTAAGATAACTAATAACATCATTTCTGCTGTTAAATTCACCGATATATATCCATGAGTGGTCTTCGCCGGCAAGGTTATCAGCTATAACCATTGAACCTGGGGTAATTGTTGAGCCGTCAGCGCATTCCCAATAAGGACGTTCTGTATATGGGATATTAGCTTTCTCGACATCTATTTTCGATGTTATACCGTTATAGGTGATAGTGCAATTATCATTGATTGACAACCAGTGAGGAGTATCAACAGGAACTGGATTATTCCAGCTGAAACCGCTTGTACTGTAACCGAGATGTGTCAGGGTATAGTATAGCAGGCCTGAACAATCAACGCCCTGATTTCTTACATAATCTAGAGACAAAGGGCTATAGCTGCCCTGATAATATACGCCTGAGTATCCTTTAAATCCCCAACCATATGGAGAACCAAGCAACGTAGAGGCTTGAGCTATTATTTCATCAGAAGTTGGAAATGCAGCATTTTCTGTTGTTATTGCTGCTTTTGCAGGAATAACTGTGCTCATTGATGTGCTGAGCATAGAAAAAGCGCAGAGACTAGCCATAAGTCCTGCGCCGAGTTTCTTTATATTCTTTTTTATATTGATCATTCTATTCTCCTTTTCATTATTAATGAAAAAAGAGCCGAAACTTTCGGCTCTATGATATATTTATCTGTACCAGTTATTTTCAACAGTTACATTTATCCTGTTATCATAAATATCTGTGACTATATCAAGACCATTTGGATAAGGTAGATCGCCACTTGGACATGTAGTAGGAGCTCCAACTACATCTCCCATAGGTTCCATATAGTAATACTTATCATCAAGTTTGATAATATTCGCCACATGTCCATACCAGTCATAATCCGAAGAACGAGCTATATAGCATTCTAAACCAGCACCTTTTGACATAAAATACGCATTTATAGCGTAGTTTATACAATTTATTCCGCCCATAGCTTCAGTCTCATTACATATAGCTACAGCTTTACCATAGTCAGTACCGTCATGTGTAAGATTAGCCCCCTTCTCATAAAGCCAGTTATAATCTATATCATAGCCATCTATAAAGGTTTGCATCTGATCATCAAGTCTGTCATAATCAAGAATCTGAGGCTTAGGTGTGGGTGGCTCGGTTGGTTGAGGTGGAGGAGCAGTTGTGGCGGTTGTAACAGTCGTTATCTGCCGGGTAGTGACTGTTTTAGTTGTGGATGCAGTCTTTATCTGCGATAATACAGTTGTTTGAATTTCTGCAGGTTTTTGAGTAACTTTATTCTGGGATACGTCTTGTTTCTGAGATCCTGTTTGGCTTATGTCGGCTCTGTCATGATTATTGTTGCCATTTAATGAGGAATTATTGGATGAAATGGTTGTTACAACAGAATTGTTACTTTTATTTTCTTGAGAGCTAGTGCTTATAGTTGTAGCTTTAGTTCCCGAAGATACCATATCTGAACTGGTTACTTTAGCTTTGTTTGAGGTGCTTCCGGCTACTGTAGTGTTAACCTGTTTATTTTCAGTGTCGGCAGTTTCTGTCTCTTTTGCCATAGTAACAATCTGCGTATCAGGTGTGTTATCAGGTATATCTGCTTGTCCGCAGCCTGTCAGCATAACAGAACACATAACCGGTATTGCTATGATCTTTTTCATGGTATCGCTCCCTTCTTCAGGTTTTATTCTACGATACCATATATTTCAGAAAAAATCCAGACTTTACACAGAAATTCTCTTTTTATTACAACTTGAACAGTCACTTTTCAGCAGATTTACTACGTCATGCCATCACAGGTTCGAAATTCTCTGATAGGTCTTCCTCGATATCCTCTTCTTCACCCTCAGTCTGCTCAATCTCGATCTCTGTTACCTGTGACTGCTCAATAGCATAGTTATATGAGTTTAGAACAGCCTTAGAGATAGCTTCACGTGCTGGTTTTGTTATAGCATGGAAAGTATCACGGTATTTTGTGTTGCCATCATTATCCTGGAAGCTGGTTGAAGGCATATTTACAAAAAGACCATTTTCGCCGTCCATTATGCGGATACCATGAACTGCAAACATACCGTCAAGCGTAACGCTTGCATATGCCTTTGTTGCATATTCCGGATTATCTACGATTCTGTTGATTTTGGCGGAAATCTTCATAATACATCACCTCCCATCGTTATAAAGTTATCCTCTGAAAAATCAGAGAGCTCCATATCATAATCGCTGTCAAGATCCTTTCTATCTGCGATAGTAAATAGTACCCTGCCTAGATTTTCGTTCAGAACCTGCGTATTCAGACCGTACCAGGTTACAAGTTCATCTACTATTACAGTCAACGGGTTCTTGAATCTGATAAGATAATTCATTTCGTAATCATTTGTTATATCAGGCAGCATTTCTGCTATCTTATTTATCACGGCTATTCTCTCAGCATTGGCGATAAGATATTCTTTACTTTCATTTTCCCATTCATGTTTATACTTCTGATAGCATTCGGCTACTTTTTTTCTGAATTTGTCCTTTATATTCATGTTTAGCTGCCTCCTACATCATCATCATGGTCATATCCTCTGAATCATCCATTATCTGATCAATTTCACCATTTATAAGGCTCATTGGTGTTATAAGCATATTTTTTGAAAATCGATCCGTATATTTACTGATCTGCTCATTTGTCAGAGAACATGAGTCCTGTTCTCCATAATCATTTATTCCGTTGCCTGTTATGCAGAATGTTCCGTGAATACAAATTCCACCTACGATTCGATTAGGGAATGAGCCATTAAGCAGGAATTCCTCGTTACAGAATATAACGGCATCGTTGGCAGGTTCAAAATAAACAGGCTCTATAAGGCCGCCAACTACAGATTGAAGACCCTTATAGTCATTTTTTATATCAGCGGTATATGGTTTCTTCAAAGGCTCCAAGATCATAACGGTCATCGTATTGCTTTTATCAGCCATTTCTGTATTAAAGTCTATGGCGTCATAACCGTTTGCATTAAGAAGATAAGTTCCTTTAAGAGGACTTCCATCACATATTTCTATGATATATCCACTTGTAACGGCTTCTCCGCAGAATCCTGGAGGCTGAGAGAATTCAGAATTACATATAGATACTATATCATCAATTGACTTACATTCAACTTTTCCTCCGTAAACCAGATTGTAGTCTTTTGGATCTCTTCTTTCAATAGCATTAACACTCTTTGGTTGGAATATCCTTATTCTCATGAACCTTTTCTCCTCTTCCTTTTGTCGATAAGATAATTTAACATCTGCTCGCATTCTTTTTCTGTCATTTGTTCTGCAAGCTCAATGATACCGTTGTTAATGCCACAATTATCACATATTTTTTCTTTTGTAATTACGACATTTCCTTTTTTAATAGAAAAGCTGATAATGTCACCGGTATGCATATTTAGTGCATGGCGAATAGGAAGTGGTATTGTAGTACGGCCTCTTTTGCCGAAAAATCGGTATATCTTATTCATTATCATCATCCTCCATACAATTATTTTTAAGTGGACAATCATCGCAGTCATCGTGTGCGTTGCAGCAGTTGTTGATCTCTTCTTCGGAAATACCACAGTCATAGCATATTCCGCTGTGAGTTTTACTTTCTTCTGAAGGATACATTGCTATTTCAAATTTGCCGGGGACAACGGTAATTTCAAGTTCAACTTTAGCTCCGTCTTCTAGAAAGACTCCCGGGACAGCGATTTTTCCGTCATCATCGATATATCCCTTAGTATGAATCGTGTTTTTCTTCATTCTTATTCCTCCTCCTGAAAACAAATATCATTGTCGAGAAACGACAGTTGACGGTTCATGTTTCTTCTTTCAGCAGTATCGTAATTGCTTATTAGCACTTCTTCATACATGCAACCGTTGTCATAACGTTGTGCAAGATTGTTAATGCGGCTGATAGATTCTATTTTTATACCCGGTTTATCCCACAATGCTCTTATCTCCGGGCAGTCATTATATGACACAAGAAACTTTCCCTTGCATTCGAGCAATGTATTTCTGAGTCTTATATGGTCTTTTGCTGTGAATCCAACATCCTTATAGTAGCTTTCTGTAGCGAAATATGGCGGATCGCAGTAAAAAAAGCTGACAGGGCGGTCATACTGCCTTATCAGCTTCTCAAAATCCTTATTTTCTATAATTACCTTTTGCAATCGCCTTGCTGCCATATCAATCATCGGAAAGTCTGACCATATAGAGTGCGGCTGGCTGCCGAAGCTGTCAAGCCCACTTGCATAGCTGTATCGTACCAGCTGATAGAATTTGGCGGCTCTGTCGTAATCCCTGAGTTTAGGGAAAAGTTGCTTTTTATGGAGCATTGATATCCAGTCGAAGTCCTCACGGGAATTAAGAACATATCTCAGCTTGTATTTCAGCTTGTTCGGGTTGTTCCTAACACAGCGATACAGGTTGACCAGATTGCTGTTGAAGTCGTTATATACTTCAAAATCCATATCCGGTGGCTTATGGAACAGGATCCAGCCTGCACCGCCGAATACTTCTATATACCGTTCATAATAGGGAGGGAAACGCGCCAGCACAGCATCACGAAGTGCTTTTTTACCGCCTACCCAACTCATAAAACTGTTCATTGGAGTTCCTTTCTGTTGTCGCCGACAACAGAAAGTATCCTAGTGCAAAGCCGCTTTGCTGATAACAGAAGTGTTTTCTGTTGCCGGCAAAACGACCTTAATTATGATGCATTATAGAGGAGTTTCTCAATATATTCTGATATGATTCTGAATTTGCTTTCATAGCTTCCCGACAGGTTTACTTTCCTAAGCAGTTCCTTATACTGCCTTTGTGACAGTAAAGGCTTTGTACTGCGTAGTATTACCGTTATATCTCCACCGGGCAGTCTGTAGATATCTCTGTAGTTAGGTTTCTTTTTCATCTTGTGCCTCCGTTAGTTCCTTGTTGAGTCTGTGTATTTCATGACGAAGAGCCTGAACTGCTACTCCAAGGGAACCTACTGCGGCTCCGATAAGGATACCTATCAGCAGTCCGATGAAAAGGTTGGTCATATCACATCATCTCCATTCCCATTTCTTCTGATGGTTCTTCGTCGTAAATTGAAGTTATATTGACGTATTCTCCGATTATACCAAGTGCTTCTTCATAACTGCCGGATGAAGTTATGCGTTCACACATTTCCTTTGCTTCCGTAGCCATATGGTTATGGCGAAGCGTTTTTGATGCTATTCCCATGAGATTAAAGATATTCCCGTCTTGACCGATTAATGGACAATCAGGTTTTTTATGATCCTGCGACTGTTCTTTTTCTATAAAACCTCCGAATTTATTAGGAACGTAGTCGGAAAGCCATGTACCATTGAACTGGTTATACGTCTGTAATCGCCATATTGCGAGCTTTCCGATATTCAGATCTATATCTTCAAACGGGAACATTATACATGTATGTCCATCTGTCTCAAAAACATACAGTTTACTGAACATACTGCCGTTTAGCAGTATTTCCGAGTCTTTCAGTGTAGTATTTATGCCATCTGCCCATTCCTGAATATCTCCGCCGCAGCCTTGTAATATCAGTCCTTCTTTGTCACTCATATTTCTTAGATCTTCCGGGGTTATATTTACTATTTCGGCTTCAGGGAGCTCATAGCACCTTTCAAGATACATATCATTTTTATCACAGTTATGATACTGGACGTTTCGCAGTGAACTATGGGTGAATATAGTGCTTTTGAGATTACAGTTTTCAAAGGAGATATTCCTGAGAGCTGCTTCTTCGGCAATAAGCAAATGGCAATCGCAGCAGGTGAAACTTATGTTCTTAAGCTCTGCAAAACACATGCCTGCGTCTGTGATATCACATAACTTGAAATCACAGTTTCTGAATATAGCGCCATTAAACTGTTTCCCCGCGAAATTTAGCCTGTCAAAGATACAGTTTTCGAATACTGCACGTTCACCTTCATTTTCTTCATTCCATTTATTATGGAGCAAACAGGCATTATCAAGCTCCTCCTGCGTTATTATCCTTTTTTCTCCCATATTATACCTCCGTCATTCCCATACTCATTTCTTCTGACTGCTCGGGATCATATTCCCTAAACATATATATCGACATATTTTCTCCGAGAAAGTTGGGGCTGTTGTCTTGATTCAGAGAGATATATCCCTGTTCTCCTAGTTCTATAGGTTCCTTAGTTATGATAGAGCCTGCGTGGTTTACAGTAACATTCTTTTCAATAGCGCAGAAGTTACCGTTATCGTCGTGTCTCAGATTATAACAGTACATTCCTTTAGGGATATCAGCATCTGTGATGCGCTCATTTGTGAATAAAGCAGGCAGATCCTCAATCTCAACAAGCTCATAATCATCGTCATACTCGATATTGACATATCCTGTTTCACTGGCGTTCAGATATAAGGCGTAATCCTCTTCAAGACTTACATCCATTACTTTTGCGGCGAATTCAAGGCATTCTTTTTGACTTTCGGGGAAGTATTCTTCTACGCGCTCACCATCGTAATAAACGTAACGCCCACAATTCATACCGATATCTTCATCAGCCCATTCATGCTCTATTTTAATATCAGGAAACATTTCTGACAGCTTTTGCAGTATTGGATGCGGAGCAGACCATGCCGTAAGGAATTTGATCTTACCATCTTGAAAGGTTGTATTTTCAGTATATCCATAAGAATTCCACTTGGTTCCCCAATTCCCAATTCGCCAGTCATACCAGTTATTCTCGCCATAAAGCTCTCTTTCACGTATTCCAAGCGAGCCGTTGTAAACGGTATCCGGCATAGGTAGTATTTTTTCAAAATCAACCGAACCTATACCGTGTTCGTCATTTTGTATTTCCTTCAGCATCGCTGAAATTCGGCTTTTATCGCCAGAGAAAGAAATTACATTTGTTACATGATTAGGCATTTTTCATCTCCTCGTCTATTTCCTTTATAAATTCAGCCAGTGCAGCTATAACATTTACAGTAACCGCATTTCCAGCCTGTTTATATAGTTGTGCATCAGACATACCTGTATTTTGAACTTTGCTGAACTGTTCATCAGTGAATCCTTGTAGTCGCCAGCATTCGAGCGGAAGCAGTTTTCGTATCAATCCACCGTATACTACACCATTTCTATCGGTTACTGTTATAGTAAATGCAGGTTCATCAGGATTCTTGAATCTTCGTCCCTGCTGTCGTATCTTTTCTTTTGCGGGTGTCAGTACAGGAATTGGAGCGTCAGCTACCATCAATGCTGCAGAATGTTCGCCTTTATGGTGGGTTATACCGTTATCCTGCCTTGCTGTTATACATCGGGCTAATTCTGTAATATCTGGAGCTGGATTCATATCAATGCAGTACATCTGATACGAACCTTGTGTATTACCTGGTGTTACAGTATGAGCGATATCATGTCCGACCCGCCCTCTTCGTGAATTAATATTTGGGTATGCAAGATCAATACTATCACCTGGTAGGGCTATTTGATACCCTGATTTTGTTTTCACCTTTATGGGGAGACCTAAGATCTCATAAAGTCCTGTTTTACCGCCAAAGCCTCCAGCTGAACCTGTAAGTGTTATACTCAGACCATCGGTGGAGTAGACTCTGCATCCTTCACGTCCTGGGATGCGTTGTGCAATAGTTTTTGGATTTGCTTCGGTGAAAGACAATACTTTTCCGGAACACTTACTTCTAAGAAATCCGATAATGAACACTCTTTTTCGCGATTGGGCGACATTGTAATCTGCGCTGTTAATGACTTGCCATGTGACATCGTACCCCAATTCATCCAATGCACAGAGGATGGCTGCAAACGTCCTGCCGCTGTCATGCGATAACAGTCCGGGAACATTTTCAAGGAGCAGATATTTAGGTTCTTTAACGGCAGCGATTCTGGCAATTTCAAAGAAAAGCGTTCCTCTTGTATCATCTTTGAAGCCTTTCCGCTTTCCAGCAATTGAAAAGCTCTGACAAGGGAATCCTCCGCAAATAAGGTCGAAATCTGGCAGTTCTTCTGGTTTGATATTTCTGGCGTCGTTATAGTACACCTCGCCTTCCGTGTCATACATAGTTTCATATGCTTGCTTAGCATATTTATCGATCTCACAGTATCCGACACATTGGAAGCCGCCAACTTTTTCTAATCCTGAACGAAAACCTCCGATACCTGAGAATATATCGAAATACTTTATCAGTAGGCAACAACTCCTTCCTTATATATGTAAAAAGCCGTATTGATCAAACAATACGGCGTATATGGATTATGTCATATTCATTTGTAATTCCGGCTCTTCTGTAATATTCTGTGTTTCGGATAGTTCCTCTTTTACAGTATGGAAACTGTCAACACCAGGTATAAGCCCAAGCTGTCTTCCGTTTTCAAAAACACAGTGTATTGTACCTATATCATCTACGGCTATAACTTTACCCTTGGTTCCGGAAGCTATAGGTCTTGGATCCTCTGGCATATTATCAACACAAATACCTGTTCCGGGAGGATACATATCCTTATAGCGTTGTATTGCCTGACTTGAAAGCTCTTTCACTTATATCACCCTTTCAGATCAAAAGGTCTGTTTTATGTAAGTATTGATAATCTGCATAAGGTATGGTATAATTCTATAAATAAGAGTAAAGGGGAGGTTGCTCATATGCCATTCAGGATAATCAGGAATGATATAACCAAGGTCAAAGCCGATGCTATCGTTAACGCTGCAAATTCATCTTTGCTTGGCGGAGGCGGAGTTGACGGCGCTATACATCATGCAGCAGGTCCGGAGCTGCTGGCGGAATGCAGGACTCTCGGCGGCTGTAAAACAGGAGAAGCAAAGATTACAAAGGGATATGCACTTGACTGTAAATATATCATACATGCAGTAGGTCCTGCATGGCATGGTGGTGATCGCTGTGAGGAAGAGCTCCTGCGTTCATGCTACAGGAAATCCCTTGAGCTTGCAAAGGAAAACGGCTGTGAGAGCGTGGCTTTTCCCCTTATTTCGTCTGGCATATACGGCTATCCGAAGGATAAGGCTCTGGACGCTGCCGTTTCTGAATTCAGAAGCTTTCTTGAAGAAAATGATATGGACATTACTCTGGTCATATTCGATAAGGACTCCTTTGAGGTGAGCTCGGGCATAGTCGGCGAGATCAGGCAGTATATAAGCGACGCCTACGCTAAAAAAAGCGCAGCTCGTGACAAAAGGAACAGGGACAGCGAAATAGCTCTCGGTATGTACCATACTGCTGAAGCCGCAAAACCGCTCGGATTATTCGGCAGGAAAAAGGAAAGCATGAAAGAAAGCTCCGCAAATATCATGCCTGTAGAAGCTGATATGTGCTGTGAAGCCAGCGCTGACCTTGAAAATATGCTTAAAGCACATGACGAGTCTTTCTCGGAAGCTCTGCTGCGGCTCATAGACGAAAAGTGTATGACAGACGTGGAGACCTATAAGAAAGCCAATATCGACCGCAAGCTCTTTTCAAAGATACGCAGCGACAAGAACTACAAGCCCAAAAAGCAGACCGCAGTCGCTTTTGCAATAGCACTTGAACTTGACCTCAGCGAAACTGAAGAACTGCTGAAAAAAGCGGGCTTTGCACTGTCGGACAGTCTGAAATTCGACCTGATAATCCGCTATTTTATCGAACGCAGCAACTATAATATCTATGAGATAAACGAAGCGCTGTTCGCCTTTGACCAGAGCCTCATAGGTTCATGATTTGTCGCATTAAAAGCGACCAAAACACCTCCGTGATGATGTATACTGTAATTACAGTAAAGGAAACGCGAAAGCGGTTCCGCAGAAAACATCAAAACGGAGGTATTGTTAT
>JAEEGJ010004528.1_pt1 | contig 46733 bp, 43 predicted proteins | sample 8958761 | NCBI WGS metagenome assembly JAEEGJ01 (sample SAMN16246546, study PRJNA631951) | gut metagenome | biome: gut microbiome; feature: rumen; material: RS-attached | host: Bos | place: Iran: Karaj | collected 2018-10
GCTTTCCTTACCGTTTTCTTCCCTTCCCTGCTGATTCCAAAGAACGCCGCCCTTGTGGAGAGCGGTAAAAGAGAATGTAGCGCTTTCCGCAAAAACTGTCAAGAGAAAAGCGCGCTTTTTTTGAAAAATTTTTGCGTTTTTTTTTGCGAATACCGCTCCCCAAAAAACTAATTCTTTGCGGAAGGAAGATTCACAATGCCGCCGGCCGCGGTAAGCGGAACGTATTCCGGAACCTGACGACCGTCCCAACGCTTGGCGCGCTCAAGCTCAATTTCCAACTCCTTAAGACGAATCTCAACTTGGTAGTTTTGAGCGACCTTGGCGTTGTAATAAGCCAGCGCGTCAGCCTCGACCTTTTTTGCTTCGGCTTCTTTTTGCGCTTTAATCAAGGCGGCTTCGGCCTCTTGCTCTATCGCAGCCTTTTTCGCTTCGGCTTCCTTTACCTGCTTTTGCGCCTGCTGTTCCGCAAGCTTAAGGTCCTGCTCGGCTTTTTTAACCTCTTGAGCGCGGTTGGCAGTTTCTTTAATTTGCTTGTCAAAATCGTCTGACCAATCCCAGTTGGTGATTGTCGTCTGTGAAATGTCAATCGGATAGTCGGCCATGCGGGTAAGCATAGCTTGGGCAACTTTGCCGGTAACTTCGTTTTGCTTTTCGACCAAGTCGTAGATTGAGTATTGGCCGACCGTTTCCTTAAGCGACGCCTTTACATTGTCGCGCATGGCGCTTTGAATTACAGCGTCGTTCAAATAACGCGTTACGATGTCCATTATGCGTCGCTCGTCGTAAACGTAGCGAACTGCTACGGTGCTTCCGACAGTCTGCATGTCTTTGGTAATCGCTCCGTCTTGGCCGCATGAGAAAGAAACTTCGTAAGTTTTTGGCTCCAAACGGAACTTGCGGATTCTTGTTATAAATGGAGCGTGGAACTTCATTCCGGGCTGAATTACGCCTCCCTCAACCTGGCCAAGCGTTACTTGAACGCCGCGCTCGTTGGGCGAAATCACCGTGCATGAACTCGCAGCCAAAATGATTGCAGCGGCAACAATAAGGCAAAATGTGACAAACCCTTTGGTCACAAAAGGCGCTTGAACTTTCATATTCGTTCCTCCTAAGCAATTAAAAATGCTATGGAAGAATAATGCAAATCGAGCAAAAAAATCAAGGGCTTGAAAGGCAATTTGTTTTTTGGCAAAATGCTTTTATATGAAAAGAAATCTATTTTTTATTGCGCTTCTTGCCGCAAGCGCTTTTGCGGCGCTGGTCCTATGCTCCTGCTCGAAAAAAATCTTGGCGGAAAACATTTCGATCCTTGACGGAGGAAAAGAATGCAAACTTTCAGAAAACAAATACATCTTTCTTGAAGACGAAAACTTTGACATCAGGTTCAACGGCTTAAAGCCCAAGCAAAACATTTACATGTTCGCCCACCACAACGACTCATTTATAGACAAATACAAGCTTCCGATAAAAGCGGACGACACGGACATCTTTAACCTGGGCATGGCCATGGCGGAACGGACGCTGGACAAAGAAAAGGGATACACTCTTACAATAAATGAAGTTCACTCAATGCATTGCATCGGCGACGACAGAAGGTTGAACGACAAGGACGGCGCGTCGCTTCCTGTAAGGGCAATCTCAGACACGACAGGCTTTATGGACGACAAACTTTACCTTTTGTTTTATGTTGACTACAAACACAACAGAATTATCGAGCCAAACGAGCTTGCATGGATTGAGTTGATACTTCCTTACGACTCCAGAAAAGCCTTGACCCAGACGACTGAGGCGGATTTTTCCAACGAAAAACGCGCCTACATAAGTTCCGCGGGACACAGAATAAAAAAGGAGAACTACCACGGCAAAGAATTCAAGGCCTACAAAATCGCCGGAAAGAGCGACCTTGAGAAAATGAAACGAAAGGAAAACCGCTCCTTTGAAAACATCGACATCGGTCAACACGTCTACGGCTTAGAATCTCAAAAAGAAAAATTCAGTCAACCGACAATCTTTTTGATGGTTCCCCAAGGCCTCAGCCTTTGCAACAATCCCTTTAGAATAAAGGGCGACAAGACGATTTACTTTGAAGTTCAACAGGAAGGAAAACAAGACTATATCGACAAGCCAGTTTCAGTCCGTTTCTTAAGGCTACGAGACGAAATTCTTGTTGATAAAATAGCCTTTTACTATGGCGGAAAGGTCATTCCCGCAGAAGTGGCGGAATTTTAAGCGGTAATTTCTTCAAACAAAACGCCGGAGTCGATGCCGTTGATTACCGTTCCGCGTGGATGGCTTTTTAGCATGTTGGCTCGGCCGCTTTGCAAGTGCTCGCTTGTGATTCCGTGCTTGATTGAAATGTCGGCTTCCAAAAGCGCGCTTAGGTGATCGGCAAGGCGGACAAGCTTTCCGTCAACAGGAGAGAACTCGGCGCTGTTGTGCTTTTGATTCAAGTCTTCAAAAGTTACGGCAGACACCTTGCCGTCAACTAAAATTCTGTTTTCAAATTCGTCGCTGGTCCAGTACATCAATTCCGCAGAATAAAAGTCTTCCATAAGCGGAACCAGCTCGCGGCCTACGATTTCGTCCTCGATGCGCTTTACGATTTGCGGAAGGGCGTCCGTCGCTTGCTTGACGGGACTAATGATGTCGCGCGTGACCGCTTCGGGCAAGTCATGAAAGAGCGCGCTAAAAAAGTTGTTGTAAATTCTTTTCTGGCACATTTCGGCGCCGCATTCTTTTTGGAGGAGCGTCGTAATCGCGGCGACAAAAAAACAGTGGCCCAAAACGCTTGTGTAGGGAACGCGCGGGGTTTGGTTCCATCTGCGCTGGAAACGCAACTGTTCAATCTTAAGCAAAAACTCAAAAGGCCGCTGCTTGGTCAAAAGCAATTGAAGGCCGCGCAGCTCCGAATATTTCGCCAGGCTTGCGTTAAGCTCCTTTTCTATTTTTTCGTAGCGTTCCTGCTCGTTCACAAGCTTGAGCATTTGAAGCTCGCGCATTGTCGAATACCTGTGGGCGGCGGCGTAAACGCGGCTTGTCAAAAGGTCTTCTTGCGGAATCGGAATAGACTGCGCCTTTTGTCCGATGTAAATCGTAAACTGAGAAAAGAATTCCTTGTCTTCGATGTAAGGCTTGTATTGGTTTAAAACCCATTCGTTAAGGCGCAAAAATTCCGCGGGGTATTCCGCCTTGATCAAATCCTGGACGGGAGCCTTGATGTCGCAAAGCGCGATTTTTTTGAGCAAGTCAAAGAGCGAGGCGTTGATCATCCAATCCCAATTGATTTTATGTCCGGCGTCTTCCTCAAACTTTCCGATAATGTAAGCCAAGACCATTTTTTCGGCGGCCTTGTCCATCTCAACCAAGTCAAAGGGACGGATCAAGTCGTTCCATCGCTCGATGGAAAACGCCTCGAACATTTTTAGGATGAGCTTGCTGTAATTTTTCATGAACCCCTCGTTACATACGGTTTTCCGTCCGCAGCGGGAGCGTAGTTCTTTCCGCTAAAAATCACAAGCGCCAAAAGCGTTATCGCGTAGGGAACGATGTTAAAGACTTCTGTGGGGAGGAACTGAGTGAGGCGCGGGAAAAAGTCGTGCGCCAAAACTGCAAGCGCCGACGCAAGGCCGAACAAGAACGTTGAGCCAACGATCCCCAAAGGCTTCCAACGCCCAAAAGCCACCGCCGCCAGCGCGATAAAGCCCGTGCCGTTAACGGTGTTGCTTGTAAACTGAATCGACTCAGTCAAAACCATGCAGCCGCCCGCAAGGCCAGCCAAAAAGCCAGAGGCCAACGTGGCGAACCAGCGCATTTTAAAAATGTTCACGCCAACGCTGGCGGCGGCGTTTGGATGCTCGCCGCACGCGCGAAGGCGCAAGCCAAAAGGCGTTTTGTAAAGAACAAACCATGCGATCAATATTACGGCTGCGGCAATCCACAAAGTTGGATAAAAACCGGTAAAGTCCGGAAGCATTCCCATTTGGAAGGGAAGCGTTCTGTCGGCATGGAAAAATATTTGGCTAAAGAAAATCGTGATTCCGCTAGAAAGCAAGTTGATTCCCGTTCCGCTTATCGTTTGGTCCGCGTTCAAATTAATGGCGGCGTAAGCGTGAACCATTGTAAAAATTGTAGCTATCACCGCTCCTGCAACAAGAGCCACGGCCAAATCCCAACGGCCATAGCCCGCCGCTTCCATAAAAAAGTGAACGGTGGCCGCGACAAAGGCGCCGATTCCCATAAGGCCCTCAAGCGCGATGTTTACGACGCCGGCCCTTTCGCAAATCATTCCGCCCGCCGCGGCGATAAGCAAGGGGGCTACGATCATCAAGATAGAAGGAAGGCTTGAAAAAATCATTTTGCGCCTCCTTGCGCGCTCTCCTTTTTCGCCCGCCATGCAAAGAACATTCTAAAGCCGGTCTTGAGCGCGATAAAGACTACAACCAAGCCTTGAATGATAAAAGTGATTTCTTTTGGAATGTTGTTCGTCTGCATCAGCGACTGCGAGGCTTGCAAGAGGCCGAACAAAAGGCCTGCCAAGGCGGTTCCTTGCGCGGTGCAGTTTCCGACAAGCGCGACGGCCATTCCCGTAAAGCCATAGTTGTCCATTCCTGTGATTACGCGGCCATACCTAAAGGAGCCAAGCGCAACCACTCCCCCGCCGATTCCGGCAAAGGCGCCAGAGATCGCCATCGCTCCGACAATGCTGGCCACGACAGGAATGCCCGCGGCGCGAGCGGCGTCCTTGTTAAAGCCAGTGGCTCGCATGGCAAAGCCGGCCTTGGTCTTTTCCATAACTATATAGTAAACAAGAATTCCCGCGACGCACAAAAAGATTCCGGCGTTAAGGTTTGAGTTGTTGAACAGCTTTGTCAAAAAGCCGACCTTTAGCGAAGCCGTGGCCGGAAAGTTGGGCGTCTTAAAAGTGTTTGATCCGGGAATCGCGAGAGTCACGATTCTAGAAAGGTAAAGCGCTATGTAGTTGAGCATGATCGTTGATACTACTTCCGAAACTTCAAAGCGGGCCTTGAACCAGCCTACAACGCCGCCCCACACGGCTCCGCCGATTGTGGCCAAGACCAAAGCGAGCGCGACTTGCAAGACCGAAACTTGCGGAAAGTACAAGGCGCCCAACTGCGCGATTGTCATTCCGATTATGTACTGGCCTTCGCCTCCGACATTGAACAAGCCGACGCGCGAAGCGAATGCCATCGCAAAGCCGCAAAAGACAAAGGGAACGGAATAGTTGAGCCATTCGCCGATGTAGCGGGGATTCCATTTTCCGTTGTTAAGATTAAAGCCCGTCATCGACTGAAAGAGCGCCTTGTACATACCGCCGGGATTGCGGCCTACAAGCGCGATCAATATCGTCGCGAACAAAAAACCAAGTATTATTACCAAAACGCTGATAGAGCCCTCTGAAAGGGGCTTTCTTGCCTTAACGCCGTCGCTCACGATTTTACCCCCTCAAACGACTTGCCCGCCATCATCATTCCTATCTGGCGTTCGTCGACTTCGCCCGCGGCATAGGTGCCGACAATCTTTCCTTTGGAAATCGTGGCGATTCTGTCACAAAGGTTCATGATTTCGTCAAGCTCAAAGCTGACCAAGAGAACAGCTTTGCCAGCGTCGCGCTCGGCGATGATTTTTTTTCTGATAAATTCAATCGCGCCAACGTCAAGGCCGCGGGTTGGCTGGGCAAAAATCAAAAGGCTTGCGCCCATGCTAAGCTCGCGCGCGATGATAAGCTTTTGCTGGTTTCCGCCCGACATGGCGCCGGATTCCGCTCCGCCCTCGCCTCCGCGAATGTCAAAAGCGGCGGACAATTCCTCGCCGTTTTTTTCCATCGCTTCCTTGTCCAAGAAAAACTTGTTCTTGACAAAGGGCTCTTTATAGTAATTTTTTAGCGCGGCGTTTTCGCCGACGGTGAACTCGGCCACAAGGCCAAAGCGCTTGCGGTCTTCGCTTACGTGCGCCATTCCCATTTCTATGCGCTGGCGGACTGAAAGGTTTGTGATGTCCTTTCCTTTAAAGATTATTTTTCCGGAACTTGGCTTTGCAAGGCCGGTAAGGGCCGCGACAAATTCGCTTTGGCCGTTTCCGTCAACGCCCGCGATTCCGAGAACTTCTCCGGCGCGTACTTCAAGGCTTAGGTTGTCGACGGCAGTGATTCCGCGGCTGTTTTGAACGGAAAGGTTTTGGACTTGCAAAAGAGTCGCTCCGATTTTTGGAGCGGCCTTTTCAATATGGAAGTTTACCGCGCGTCCTACCATAAGTTCGGCGAGCTTTTCTTCGCTGGTAGAAGCCACGTCAACGGTGTCTATCATTTGGCCGCGGCGCAATATCGAGCAGCGCTCGGCTACGGCCTTTATTTCGTTAAGCTTGTGGGTTATAAGCAAGATCGTCTTTCCTTCTTTTTGAAGGAGGCGGATGATGTCCATAAGCTCGTCAATTTCTTGCGGTGTCAATACGGCGGTCGGTTCGTCAAAGATAATGATGTCAGCCTTGCGGTAAAGAACTTTTAGGATTTCAACCCGCTGCTGCATTCCGACCGTAATGTCTTGGATCTTTTCGTCAGGATTTACCTTAAGGCCGTACAAATCGCTCAGGACTTGAGCCTCTTTTTTTGCCTTCTTTAAGTCAAGCAAGCCAAGCCGGTTTTTTGGCTCGGCGCCCAAGACGATGTTTTCGGCGACAGTGTAGTTTTCGACCAATTTAAAGTGCTGGTGAACCATTCCGATTCCCAAAGCGGTCGCGTCGTTAGGATTTTTTAAATGGACTTCTTTTTGATTGATTTTTATCACGCCGGAATCCGGCGTGTAGGAACCGAACAGAACCGACATGAGAGTGCTCTTGCCGGCCCCGTTCTCTCCCAAAAGGGCGTGGACCTCGTTCTTTTTAACGCGTAACGTTACGTTGTCGTTGGCCAGAACATGCGGGAATCGTTTTGTGATTCCCAGCATTTCCACGGCCCATTCAGGATTTTGGCTTTCCATTAGTCGTCGATGGCGCCAAGGCCTTCGGGAGCGACGCCAGCGGCCAAAGCTTCCTTGTATGTCGGAAGAATCTTAACCTTGCCGGAGACGATGTCTTTTTTGGCTGATTCGATTGAATCGATTACCTTTACGCCCAAGTCCTTGTTGGCCTTTGAGTAGTCAACGCCGTCGTCCTTAAGAGCCAAGTTGACAACGCCGCCAGAGAATGAGCCGCTGGCGATTTCATTCAAAGCCATCAATGTCGAAGTCTCAACGCGCTTGATCATAGAAGTAAGAACGGCAGACTTTCCTTCGGCGTAAACGCCGTCAGCGTACTGGTCAGAGTCAACGCCGATGGCCCAAACGTTCTTTCCGGCATACTGCATTTCCTTTGCCTGGGCGATAGTTCCGTTTCCGGTTCCGCCGGCGGCAGAGAAGATGGCGTAAATGCCCATGTTATACCAGTTCTTGGCCTGAGTCTTGGCCAATTCGGGCTTTCCCCAGTCGTTGGCGTAGTAGTCGAAAATTTCGGCGTTGGGATAAACAGCCTTGATTCCCTGAATGTATCCCATCTCGAACTTTGTGATTGTAGATCCCGGAACTCCGCCGATAAAGCCGAACTTGGGATTGGCGATTCCGTCAGCCTGTGCCTTGTAAGCGGCGGCAAGGCCGACAAGGTAAGAGCCCTCTTCTTCGTGGAAAACGAATTCCTTAACGTTGGGGCGTCCAACCCAGTCAACGTCAACGATCATATACTTTTGGTCAGGATACTGGTCGGCGATTTCTGTGATCGCGTCGGCAAAAGTAAAGCCCGTGGCGCAAATAAGGTCGTAGCCTTCGTCAGACAACTGCTTGAGCGTGGGCAAATACTGGTCCTGAGTTTGGCAAGTTACGATGTCGTAAAGGCTTCCGCGGCTTTTGGCGTTCTCTACGCTTTCGCCGTAGAACTCAACGATTCCGCGCCAAGCGGCCGCGTTGAATGACTTGTCGTCGATTCCTGTGGCGTCCGTTACAAGGCGAATTGTGGGACGGCCTTCAGAAGACTTCTTTGCAGCCTGCTTTTTTGAACAACCGGCAAAGGCAGCCAAAACCGCGGCGGCCAAAGCTATGATTGCAATCTTTTTCATATTATGATTTCCTCCATGAAAATGAATGGACATATATTAGCGCATCTAATGGAAAACATCAAGGACGGCGGACGCTTGCATTTTTTTATTCTATATATTATAATAGCGGATTATGGCAGAATCACAAAGTTTTTTGGCAAAATTATTCTCATCCATCTTTAAATCTGACGATCCAGAGGCTGAAAAAAAGCGCCGCATCAAATTAATCGCTAAGAACCTTTCAAAGGCTAAGTACCATTTTTACAAGAACGACGAGGTTTTGCCGGCCTTCGCCAAATTGCTTTATGACATTTACAAAGCGGTGTTTCCGGCAAAAGCCATGTTCATGGCGCAGGAAAACCCAAACCGCCTAAAGTCTTTGGCCGTTAACTATTCCCTAAACGAAAAAGAACACCAGCTTATCGACTCCCTTACAGAAGAAGGAATCAAAGAAGCGGCGCAACACACGCCGATTGAACAGCTGGAGCCGCAAGTAAGGCAGAACATAGATTACTTCCTTCAAGTATTCAACGGAGAAAAAATCGCCCGCATCGAAGCGCTTTACAGAAAGCTGATGATCTTTAAAAGCTTCTGCTCCTTTGACTTTTACTTTACCCTTAAAAAGTTTGACTCTTCATTAAAAGAAGGCGAATTTACAACCGTTCCCCACTTTGAAAAAATCAACGCGGAATACATCAGCGAAGACCTAAAGGACTTTTTGGCGGTTGCTTGGCTTTTGCCCGAACGCGAAGACTGGTCCGACATGATGAAGTTCTTTAAAGAATCAAAGGGAACGGAACCCGTCACCTTAAACGTTTGGAACAAAATTTGCAACAAAATAAATTCAATCCGCTTAAGCCGCGTCTTTGAGATGATGATTCAAGTGATCACAAAGGACCCCAACTACATTCCTGACTTTTCATACAGCGAAGAGCCCATCGTAGACAACTTTATCGACAAAACAAGAAACGACGCGGAAAAGACATTAAACTCCCTTGTTTTGGCGCAGCAAAACAACAAGATTGACGGAATCTTGGAGCAAATATTCGGAACAACTTCAATCGAACGCCTTACAAACTACACCGCCACAAACTCCGCCTTGTACGAGCGAAAAGGTTTGGGCACCTTTGACTATGTCCAGCCGCTCAACTACTTTAAGGCCTTTTTGCTTGACTTTGTAAAAAAAGACGTGCGCGAATTCTCCGACTTGGTTTTGGTCCGCGGAACGTGGTCAACCCAAGCGCTTTCGGCCCCAATGTCAAACGCCTACCACGCGCTTTTGGAAACAAGCGACACGATTTTGGCCTTTGACGCGAAGATCGCCGAAGACGCCGAAATCGGAAGCAGAATAAAGACCCATATGCCCAGGGCCGAACGCGACAAAGAGGCAAAGAACATCATCGGCACTTTGATCGGCGACCTAAACGACGAAGCAAAGGCCATGTTGGTTGACGGAACAAAGAACTTGATTACAATCGCAAAGACGACAAAAACTCTCTTGGAAGACTACGCAAAGCCAAAGGGAGAGGTAATCATTAACTGGAAGGAATTGGACAAATTTGCCGACCACCCGGTTAAGGAATTGGGCGTCGGCGTTTACAAGCACATCTACTTGTTCGTGCAGCTAATGCAAAACTGCTTAAAGTAACCGCGCCGCAATAATCACGCTTGTTTTTCCGGGTACAGGCCGGGAACAAGGAATTCTTTTGGCAATCTAGAAGGACGGCCTTGGGTATTCACCGTAGCCCAAGTGACGTCGGCGTCGACGCATACCGTTCCATCCTCTTTTCTAATCACTTGGTGAAGTGTTCCCTTAATGGCGCCAGTTTCCACAGGCTCAACGTCGATAAAAAGCTTGTCCATCAAAAAGGCGCTGGCCCTGTAATGAATGTCAATATGGGTAATGTAAATAAAGTAGCCGGCTTTGATCATTTCTTTGTAATCAAAGTTTATGCCGTTCAAAAATTGCATTCTTCCATATTCAAGATAGTTGACGTATACGGCGTTGTTGACGTGTCCATAAGAATCGCATTCGTATGTGCGAACGATAAGATCAGAAGTTACTTTCATAAATGGGATTATATAAAAAACTTAGGCGTTGTTCAACACCGAATCAACCAAGCGCTTAAAGGAGTTGTCTTGAACCACGCTTCCAGTTTGAACGTCGTCGACGATGGAGAACACGCCGTTTGAGTCTTGAACGATGGCGTTATAGTCGGCGCTTTGCAATTCGCCAAGATTAGAATTTTGGCCAAACGAGGAGAACATAAAGGCTTCAGCGTTTGAAAGAGGAATTGCAGAGGCCTCGCTTGCGGCGGCTTGGCTTGCCGCAGGTTCGTCCGCAAGAGGAGCGGCTTCCTGAAGCGGCTCCTCCTCCTCCAAATGCAAAGGCCTTTTCTCAAAGTTAGGCGTTTCGGTGGTAAAGGTCGAAGCGACGTCCGTTCCGTCGTCAAGGCTTTTATTTTCCGGAGCGCTAAATTCCAAAGGCTCTGTAAACTCCTCTTTTTCTTCGGCCTCAGAAACGCCAAAGTCTTCGGGAGAAAGATCCTTGTAGTAATCGCTTTTTTCCGTCTCCAAGGTGCCGTTGATTTTTTCTTCTTCGTTTCTTGCGTCAAGGTCAGTAAAATCGGGGCCTTGAATGGAAAAGTTTTTGACAACCTCTTCGGTTTCATCGTTGGGAGCGAAATTCTCTCGAACGTTAGTATAGGGATCAAGCTCTTTGTCTCCGACAACTTCGACAGATTCCGGATCGTCGTCTTTCTTTATGCGCAGAGCGAAGAAGTCGTCCGCGACGTTTTCTGAAATGTCAATGTCGCCCTCTTCCTTTTCAGACAAAGTTGCCGCAAAGTCCATAAGGGTTTTGTGGTCTTCGTCGCTTTCGGGCTCGGCAATTTCAACAGCCTCAGGTTCGTCGTCGGACAAGGATTCCGCAAAGGCGGCAAGGTCGTCGTCAACCTCTTCAACGGCTTCAACCTCTTCGACTTCTTCCAAGTCCTCGACGGGCTGGGCATCCTCGATTTCTTCAACCTCTTCGACGGGCTCAGCATCCTCTATTTCTTCAATTTCCTCAACAGGTTCAGCCTCGCCTATTTCTTCAACTTCTTCAACAGGTTCAGCCTCGCCTATTTCTTCAACTTCCTCAACAGGTTCAGCTTCTTCTATGGCCTCGGCTTCTTCGATTTCTTCAATCGGTTCGGCATCTTCCACCTCGACCGGAGTTGCGGGAACGGGAGTCGCGGCGGCAACTGTTTGAGTCGCGGCCGGCGCTTGAACGGCTTGAACTTTAAGGCTTCCGCTTGACAAAAGCTCTTGGAGCATCGCCTTGATTTCTTGGGCGCCTTCCGCTCCAAGGCCGCTGTTTGCAGCGGCGCCGTTGGGCTTTAGATTCATCGCGGCGAACAATTCGTCCCAGCTGCGGTTTATCAATTCCTCAACTTGAGCCTGACGCTTTTTGGCTCGGCCTCCAAGGCTTTGAATGATTTCTTTTGTAACAGCGTCGCGGCGGCCGCTTATCGTCTCCCAGTTAAGGGCTTCTTTTTTGGAAAGGTATTCGTCAACGACGCCAAGCTGCAAGGACTTGATTCGCTCGCGGATAACGGTCTCGTCGTCGCGTCGCAAATTCAAAAGCAAAAAGCAAATCAAGAAAATCGAAATGAAAACGCAAATCAAAATAAGGATGCGGGCCGAAGATGGCAGCGCGAAAATCTCGTCGTTGTAAATTCCGCAAACAAAGATTCCTGACTTGGACTTTTGGCTGACGGCAACCCAATAATTTTTCTTTTGCTCGTCGATCGAAAGCAAGCGCTCGGCGGCGCCGGAGTTTTTATGCCACGCGTCAAACAAGGCTTCGGAAAAATCTTCCTGGCCCACAGACGGCAAGCCAAAAACATAGCCGCAAAGGCAATCGGCGCCGCTTTTTGCGTTTGACAAAAAGTTCGCGCTTTCGCCGATTGAAATCAAGTTTTTCTTAAGAAGAACGTTGGCAAAGTCCAAGGCGTTGACGTAAAAAATCGCGCTTCCCCTAAAGACTGAATACTTGTCGTAAAGGGGGAACGAGAACACAATCCTGTTTTCTTTGTCGTAGTAAATTTTTTGTCCGGCTTGCAAGTCTCCGCCAGTGTCGCCGCAAGAAACGATTTGCGCGGGGATTTCTTCGCTTCCTGACAATGTGACGCATTCCAAATAATTTTTATAAGCCGTCAAATTGTTTTTTTCGTCGCGGCGCAAAATGTCGGAATGGAATGTTGAGTAATGGATTGAGTTTTGGTTCTTGTCCAAAACGCGCAAGCCCAAAAAGCCTTGTGTTGACGAGCGCAACTCGCCCAAAGCCTCGCCGCGCGAAAGCACGTCAGCGTCCGAAGGCTTGGCTTCGACAAAAGTTTGGACGGAAGAATTTTTTAGGAACGCGCTTTGGCCAAGCGCGAATCGCTCCGTCAAGGTCTTTAGGTAATCGTCGTAGGCTAAAGAAATGCCGTCAAGCTTATTGTTGATTTGAGAAATTTTAGCGGGTTCGTAAAAGCGCGCGTCGATCGCGGAAAACAATCCCGCAAAGGCCGCCACCGTAAAGGCGCCAAAGAGCATCACAGATATTAAAACGCTTAAGGCAGTTTTTTGACCGCTAGTCATACTTTTCTTCTTATCTACTTATATTATCGGCAATTCAACCTTTTTTCAATAGCCCTTTTTATAAGAAGACTTTTGCGCTAGAATAAGGGCGACGATGAAAAAAATCTACGACTTAGAAGCCGAAGAAAATAAAAAGACGCGCGCCTTTTTGGTGGGCCTACCCCTCCTTCAGAATCCGGGCGGTCTTGCCGAGCTTGACGGCCTTATTTGGACCTTGGGAATGGAAAACGCGGGCCAAATGCTTTTGCAGCGCCTTGACGTTCAGCCCGCCTACGGAATGGGGAGCGGAAAAGCCAAGGAAATTTGCCAGGCCGCCCAAGAAGCGGAGGCCGACTGCATCATAATGGACTGGGAGCTCGACCCGACCAAGCAGCGAAACTGGGAAAAATTGGCCAAAATCCCCGTTTTTGACAGGCAAGAGGTTATAATCCGCATTTTCGCTAGCCGCGCCTCCACAAAAGAAGCCGTTTTGCAAGTGGAATTGGCCCGTTTGGAGTATTCGCTGCCCCGCTTGGCCCACATGTACGGCGACCTAGCTCGCCAGCGCGGCGGAAACTACGGTTCCAAGGGAGCGGGAGAAAAGCAGTTGGAGCTTGACCGCCGGCAAACCCGCCTAAAAATCCAGCAATTAAAGGCTGAACTGGCGAAAGTAAGGCAAAACCGAGCCACGCAAAGAAAGAGGCGGCAAAAGATTCCGCTCCCCACAATCGCGCTTTGCGGCTACACCAACGCAGGAAAGTCTTCGCTTATGAACGCGCTTACAGGAAGCGACACCTTGGTTGAGAACAAGCTTTTTGCCACGCTGGACCCGTTGACGCGGCGCATAAAGCTGGCCGGCGCCGAAATTCTTTTGACCGACACGGTAGGCTTTATCTCAAACCTGCCCCACCAGCTTATAGACGCCTTTAAGTCCACTTTGGAAGAAGCCGCGATATCGGACGCGCTTTTGATCGTGATCGACGCCTCCGACCCAAACGCTTTGGCCCAGGCAAAGACCGTAAAGGACGTCTTGCAGGAAATCGGAGCGGACGAAAAAAAGACGCTTGTGGCCTTGAACAAAATCGACGCGGTTGAAGAAGGCGTTTGTTTGGCCTTGCTAAAGGACGAATTTGTCGGAGCGGTGGAAATCAGCGCGAAAACTGGACTTGGGCTAGACTTGCTCAAAGCGAAAATCTCTGCTATTATTAAAGAATGAACGTAAAAGTTAAGATTGACTGGGACAAGGCCCTGCCCCTTATCGCAATTGGAATCGCCGGCTTGATTTTTTTGGGAACAATCATCGCCCTTATCGCCGGAAAAAGGCCCGGACTTGCCTACAGAAAAAGCGACCCCGTCAACGCCGAGCAAATAAAGGGCTCAGGCCCAGAGCAAATGCAGTTTAAGGAGTTTGGAACGCTAAGAACCCGACTCCTTCCAGAAAAAGACTCAAAAGAAGCCGGCTCGGTCTTGCTTGTAACGCCCTGGCTTTCGTACGACACCACCGACTCCGCCTTTTACGAGGAACTGGTTTCCAAAAAGAATATGTTTTCGTCATACATCTTGGAATTCTTTTCCGACAAATCCAAGAACGACCTCCTTTCCATCGGCGAAAAGGAAATCAAGCGCCTCTTGCTGGAGCGCTTTAACAGCCAATTGACGTTGGGAAAACTTAACGCGATTTACTTTGACGACTACATTTTCCTTGACTAAAAGCGCAACAAAAACGCGCCAAAAGTGTCTTAATTTGCAAGAAAAGAAGGAGATTAAATTATGAATTCCGAAATAACGTCGCAAACCGCTCAGGTTGTAATAGCAGTAGTTCCAATCGTAGGAATCGCAATTGGTGGAGTGATTCTATTCTTTTATCTTTTGTGGACCCACCACGAGACAAAGCTTAGAATCCGCACCGGCGCCTACAAGGCTCCGGAGTTTGACCTAAAGACTTTTTCGCTTTTGGCCGGCCTTTTGCTTACGGGAATTGGAATTATTCTAAGCCTGCTTTTTGCGTTGATTGACGGCTTTTCATACGCTTTGCTCGGCGGCTTGCTTCCGCTTGCCGTTGGCGTTTGCCTGCTCATTTTTTATAAAATCAATCCTGACTTTAACGACAAAAAATGAACAAACAGCGTACCTCGGACAAAGAGCGCGAGGCGGCATACAAAAGAGACTCTAAGCTTGTTCGCGAAGTTTTGTCGGGCAACACGTCGGCCTTTGCCGAATTGATGTCGCTCTACAAAAAGCGAATAGAAGCCTTAGGAATGAGTTTCTTTAAAAATCCCGCCGACACGGAAGACTTTGCCCAGGACGTTTTTCTAAAGGCTTACACAAAGCTGGATTCCTTTAAAGGCGAGTCGCTATTTTCCACCTGGCTAACGCGAATGGCTTACAACACGGCCATCAACGCGGTGAACCGCAGGCCGGAATATGTTTCAATAGCGGACGAAAGCTTGCTGCCGGACAACGGGCTGACTCCAGAAGAAAAAGAATTGCGGCTTTTAACGATGGAAGCCGTAAGAGAATCCCTTAAGGAATTGCCGGACAAGTACAAGATCGTTCTTGACCTTTACTTTTTTTACGACAACTCCTACACCGAAATCAGCGAAATCACTTCGCTTGCGGAAAACACTGTAAAATCGCACATCTTTAGGGCAAAAAAATTGCTGCGCGAAAAGATAGTTGCAAAAGGATTGGTTGAAAATGAAGAACTGTAACGACGTGATGGAAGCTTATTTGGGCTTGGACAAAGGGGAACGAATTCCTTTTGGAATCACTTTGCATTTATTGGCTTGCAAAAACTGCAGAAAGCAAGTGCGGCTTTTAAAGCAAGCCGAAAAATCCGCCGTGCCAAATCCTTGTTCGCAAACCGCGCTTGACGACGCCGCGATCCTTGCCGTAATGAACAAGATCATGACAAAAAGCGACTCGCAAAAAAATCCAATTTCGCTTTCAAAGTGGATAATCGGCGGAATTATTATGATTCTTTTGTTCGTCGCTTTTAGCGTCTTTGCAAAGCCGGGCTCAAACCATTTTCTTACGGTTTCAACCTACATTGAGCTCGCGGCGCTCGTCACAGTTTACTGCGTTCTTTTTATACGCAGCAACCTGGATTTTTTTGTAAAGAAAATTAACTCTATCCCAAAAGAGCAAGGGGATTTACCATCTTTCCGCGCTTAAAGACTGTAAAGTGCAAGTGCGGGCCGGTTGAAGCGCCTGTGCTGCCGACGCGGCCGATGACAGTGTTGGTGTCCACCCACTGGCCTTTTGCGCAACCGATGGCGGACATATGGCCGTAAAGGGTCTTGTAGCCGTTCAAGTGGTTGATTATTACATAGTTTCCGTAAGTGTTGTTGTAGCCAGTCTCGGCCACGCGGCCGGCCATTGCGGCGTAGATTCTTGTTCCCTGCGGGCAAGCCATGTCCAAGCCTCCGTGCCATGAGCGGCGGCCGGTAAAGGGACTGGGCCTCCAGCCAAAGTATGAAGTCAAGCGGTACCAAACGTGCAAGGGCTTTCTAAACAAGTCGCCGTTGATTTCGCTAAGGGTAATGCTATCCATTTCGGCGCCGGGAACAAAGATCGAAGAGCCGGCCTTAAGCTCGGAGCCTACGTCCAGCTTGTTCACAAAGGCGCACTTTACGGCGTCAACCTCGTATTTTTCGGCGATTGTCGTAGGAGTCTCGCCGTCTTTTTTTACCGTGTACAAGATTCCTTCTTCTGACGGAATTTTTATGTACTGGCCCGGCTGAATCAAGCGGCTGGCGCGAATGTTGTTGACGCTGATCAATGTGTCTTGGCTTATGTCGTATTTTTCAGCGATAAGGCCGATCATGTCGCCCGGGCGGATTCTGTAAGTCCAATATGTAAGGGGCTTTAAGTCTTGCTCTTGCTCAGAGTTTTCGGCGGCTTCGGCTTGGGCCAAAAGCTGGGCGTTGCGCTCGTCCTCCAGCTTTGAAAATTCCTCGCTGTACTGCGGCATAACGGGAGATTCGTAACCGCCCCGGCCGTTTTTGGGAAAATTTCTTACTAAAAACAATGTCGTTCCGGCGACAAAAGCGCCTACGCAGAAAGTGAGTCCAAGCTGTACAATGTTCTTCTTAAAGAACGCGGAAATTTTGCCCATCATTGCATCATACCCCATTTTGTTTTTTTATTCAAGTTTATTTTTTATCCAAGCCTATCAAGTAAGTCTCAAAGCTTTCTTTACGGCAGGCTTCGGGCTTAAAGCCCTTGGCGCTTCCGAATATTTCCCTCATTTTTTTCAACAACTCGCCCTGGGCGCCGCTTTGAAAGATTTTCACGGCGAATTTTCCGCCTGTTTTTAGCATGTTTTGAGCGTACCAAATGGCCATTTCGACCAAGCCTTCGGAACGGGCGGTGTCAACCATTCTGTTTCCAGTTGTAAGGGGAGCGGCGTCGCAAACGACCAAGTCATAGGGGCCTTGGGCCTTGATTTTTTCGCGGATTTCCTTTGCGTTCAAGTCGCCTTGAAAAAAGACCAAGTTGTCGCCATGGACAGTATTTGAAAGTGGATTCAAGTCGCAAGAAACAACCTTGCCCGCCCCTTCCATTTTTCTTAAAAGATAAGTGGTCCAACTTCCAGGAGCGCTTCCCAAGTCCAAAACAGTCGAATTCTTTTTGATGAATGAAAACTTTTGGTCAATTTCTTCCAGCTTGTAAACGGAACGAGCCGGATAGCCTTCGGAAAAGGCTTTCTTTGACCAATAATCGGGCTTTTCATAACTATTTTGGCTCATAGATTACTTTTCGGCATGACGCGCCGGAAAGTTTACTCTTTGACCCCGCCCCGTAAGAAATGTGCAAAAGACAAAGCAAGATCCGAGTCAACTTTCTTTTCCAAAGCGCGCTTGGCCCGGTCAAGAGAGTCGTCGGGACTAAAGGAAGCCGCCCTGCCCTTTATGGACTCAGACCACAAGGAGCCGCTGGTCGAGGAATCGTTCAAGGAGCAAGTTATGGCAAAGAAAGTTTGCCAGGATTCCTTGTCTTTAGAAAGCTTTTGGTCAAAGGAAAAATCCGCGGCAAGCGAATATCGTTCCCCGGAAGACTTTGAAAGCCTAAAGCCAAAGTCGTTTAAAAGCTGGCAAAGGGCCGAGTACGCCATAGAGTCCTTGTCGCCCTTTACGCTAAGGTAAACGGGAATCTTTTTGGCCACTTCGATTCTTTGCGCGCGGATTTCTTGCGGAGACTTTGACGAAAGGCTTTTTGCAAGGCCCGAATTGATCACGAACAGCCGGTCCAAAAGCTTTTTGTTTTGAACGGCCTTGTCTTGCGCGATAAAGAGGTTTGCAAAGCGGTCTATCGTATTGTTCTTTGTGTAAGACTCCAAGCGCTCGATTTCCTTGTTGTTGGCGTCAAAGGCGGCTTTGTAAAGCTTTGAGGCCTCCTCCTTGTCCATAACGGCCAAGGAATGCCATTTTACTCCGTCAAAAAAGCGCGCCTTGATTTCGACGCCGATCAACTCGCTTGAGTCTACGCGAAAGTTGGCGTTTTGCTCCCAGCTGGCTTCCTTGCTGACTTGGCCCTCCTTGCCTTGAGCCATTTTTCGGTTGGCGTTTTCGTTGGAGGAAATTATTTGGCTAAAGATTGCCGCAAAGTTTATAAAGGCGTCGTTGTCGGCGGAATCCTGCGAATTGGCGGAGCCGCTCGCCGTCATGTAGCGGCTGTCGGGATATGCGGAAGGCTTTGCGTAAAGCCAATCGGGCTCGTCGGCAAAAACTCTCGTCGCGGCTTTTTCGGCGGCCTTCTTATCTTTTTTTGCCGCAAACATCGGACTTTCGAAAAAAACAGCGGCCGCAAGAATTACGGCCAAAAAAGAATTTACTTTTGGCATATCGACTCCACAAGAACAGGCCGGCCGGAAACAACCTTTACGTTTTCAACGACCTCTTTTTTTCCGTTTGAATACTCTACGGTGACTGTGTATATTCCAGGATCGACGGTAAAGCCCGCGGCGTACGCCTTGCTAAAAAGCGCCTGCGACTGCCTTACGTCGGCCACCTCGGACTTGTCGATGGCCCTAAGGCCTTGCGCTCCGGCAATGACGGCCACAACGGTAAGAAAGCCCTCGGTGGGATCGTTTTTAATCGTCGCGATAATGCCGGCCAAGCCCACGGCCTTTTTGCTGGTGGACCTCCACACGCTTCGCCAAGCGGCCTTGCGGGCCTTTAAGTCAACGTCGTTGATCGCGGCCTTGTCAAAGTCCTCCAGCAAAATCGCCTGCTTGCTTGCATTTTGGCCCTCTCCTTGGATTGTGACGCGCGAGGCCTTTACGACATCCTTTTGCGGAAGGCATTCCGGCCAAACATACTTGAACCTAAGCGCGTTTTCGTATCCGCAAATGGAAGAAATAGTCCGTCCCACGTCCAAAAGGTCAATGGCAAGCCAATCGGTATGCTGCTTTCTTTGCGCGATGGTTCCGGTCAAGGCCAAAACTTCTATGCGGCCCTTGCCGTAAGGAAGCTCGGCGCTGTCAGTCTCTATTTGAGGCGCCAAAGACTTAAGCTCGCGGACTGTAAAGTCGTCTACATAGCTTCCGTTTTGGGCGCCGATAACGATTTGCAAGTAGTCGGCCAAGGGCGAAGTCTTGTAAATCAAGGAATCCTTTTGGCTGGCGCTAAGTTTTTTTGGAATGCTGTAGGGAACGTGGAAAGTAACGCCGATCATTCCAAGCGCGGCTTCCATTTCGGCCGGCCCCGCGTCGCTTCCCTTTCTTGAAGAATCGTCGTCCCTCAAGATAAGCTCGCCGTAATCGGCGACGTATTTTTTTTGCTTGTCGTAGACGCGGGTCAACAAGTTGTGGGCCAGCTCAACGTTCCCCATCTTGTAGGCGTTAAGCGCGGCAAAAGTGTCCACAAGCAAAAACTCGTACATGGTTCCGCTGTACTCTTTTAAATTTTCATTAAGGATTGTAGTGGCCGCGCCTTGAACGATTGACTTGGCAAAGGCGTCGTCAAGCGCCCTTGTGGTTTGATCAAACTTTTTGTCGGCCTCTTCGTAAAAGCCGCCCCTAAAAAGAATCAAGGATTGGTCCAGCATCTTTGCGATGTTGGCCTTTGTTCCCAAGGACTCAATCATTCCAAAGGCTTTGTCAAAGTCTTCGTCTTTTACGGCTTGGTCGTAGCCGGCGTCGTCAAAGCGGACCCGGCTTACCCTTTTTTTTGGCGCCTTTTTCTTTTTTTGGGGAGCGCCTTCCTCCTGGCCCTCTTGCGGCTCCGCGCCTTCCGCAACGTTTGAAGTTGTTGCGCACGAAGCCAAGAAGAGACAGGCTAGAGAAAGCAAAATTACAAAAAGCTTAAGCGCGCGTTTTTGCATCCTAGAGCTTTACTTTTTGGTTTTTGATGTATTTCTTAATCTCTGAGTTTTCGCCCTGCCAAATGATTTTGTTTGACTCGATGTCGGTCAAGGTAACGTAAACAAAGTATGAGCGGACAGTGTACTTTCCGGCGGACTCAACCTGTGTCTTTACAGAGCCTGTCATAATGTAGTCGGCGGCCTTTTCGTTGTCGATCTCTTTGGCCGTTCCGTATTCAACATGCTCGGCCTGGTCAGCCTTTTCTTCGCGAAGCTCGCCGCGCTCGTCTTTGCTGGCCACAAATTCCAAGGCGCCGTTGTTGATGATGGCGGTCTGCATTTTTTTGGCGACGATCGAAGTGTCGATGCGCTCGCTTGAGTCGTTCTTGATTTTTCCTACGATGACATAGGGAACGCGACCCTTTGTCTTTTCAAACTTGGCCACGCGGGGAGAAGAAACGCAGTCGTTTACAAGAGTTTCGCAAACAAGTCTGATGTCAGTGTCGTTCCAATATCCGTCAAGGTCGATTACTTTGTCCGCGTCAACGCGCTTTACCTTTGGCTTTGCGCAAAGAAAAGACACGGCGCATGTCATAGCAATGGCAAACAATACAAATTTCTTCATAATCCATCTCCTATAATGTGGTTCTGCAATTAAAACCAATAATTTCGTTTATTGTAACATAAAAGGCCGTTTTTTTCAACATAAAAGGCTTGCTTTGACATTCCGCGTTTTTATTGTATAATGTAAGAATGAATCAAGAAATCGACCGAATAAAAGACAAAATAGAGAATATATTGCAGGCGGAACTGCCGGAAACCCCTTCAAAGGAATGGCTTTTGGACACTTTTGGAACGGAAGAGGCGCTTTCGCAAAAAGGCTTGGACGGCCTTTTGTCTCCCACGCGGGAACTGGTAAAGCAAGGCGGAAAGCGCTGGCGGCCTGTCTTTATGGTATTGTGCGCGCAAATGGCCACAAAAGACCAAAAGAAGATTCAAGACGCCTTTACGCTTAGCCCCCTTTTGGAATTTGTCCACACCGCAAGCTTGATTCACGACGACATCGAGGACCGGGCCGACGAGCGGCGCGGAAAGCCTTGCGCCTACATCACCTACGGCCTTGACACCGCCCTAAACGCGGGCGCTTGGCTTTACTTTAAGGCGGCAAACTGCATAAACAAGCTTGACTTGGAGGCCGACAAAAAAATCGCCTGCCACGAGCTTTACCAGATGGAATTGCGCCGCCTGCACTTGGGCCAAGCGATGGACATCGCCTGGCACCGCGACACGGGCTTTTTCCCGACCGTACAAGAATACCAACAAATGGTCCAGCTAAAAACCGGAACGCTTTCTTGCATGGCCGCGCGCCTGGGCTTTTTTGCCGCCCAAAAGGACAAGGCGTTGATAGAAAAAGCCGGACTAATCGCCGCCGGAATCGGAATGGGCTTTCAAGTCCTTGACGACGTTCAAAACCTCACAAGCGGAAACCCCGGAAAAAAGCGCGGCGACGACATAATCGAAGGAAAGAAATCCCTTCCGGTATTGCTTCATGTTCAAGAGCGTCCGCAAGACAAAACAAAAATTGCGGCCCTTTTTGAGCGCGCGGCCAAAGAAGGAATCCAAAGCCCCGCAATCGAAGAGACTATCGCGCTGTTGGAAAGCTCCGGCTCGATTAAAAAGGCCTATGACTTTGGAAACCAAGCCGCAAGCCAAAAAGCGCTTGAATTAACTTCGCTTTTGGAAGATAATGGTTCCGGAGCGGCTCAAATGATTTTGGACATGTTCGCCAAAATCCAACGCTAAAAATTTGCCAAGGAAAACCAATGCTTGAATCAGCGGACTTTTTAAACAACCAAGCCATAGAACTCACCTCGCGCGGAAATTTCACCGAAGCCATCGCTTGCTATAAGCGCGCCATAACGATCGAGCGCGAAAACCATTTGCTTTGGTTCAACTTGGGAATAACATATCAAAAACAAGGCGACTTGCGCGGCGCCAAAAGAGCGCTGACAACCGCCTACGAGATGAATCCCGAAGACATAGAGTCGATCGAGCAGCTTGCCATTGTTTGCCTTGACCGCAAGGAATTCTTTGAGGCGATTCAATACTGCCAGCTTGGCCTTGACCTAAACCCGCTCAACGCCCACTTGTGGAACACGCTGGGCGTAGTCTTCTTTAACCGCGAGGAATACGACTTTGCGGCCGAAGCCTTTGAGCGCTCGGTTTCAATCAACCCCTACTACTACGACGCCCTATACAACTTGCGCGACACATACTCGGAATTGGGAAACAAGGCGGGCCAAGCGGAATGCTCCGAGCGCCTTTTAAAGCTTAAGGAGCCAAAAGAGGATTTATGACGCAAAACGCTGAAGTGATTTCCGTTTCCCAAGACGGAAAAGAAGCAGAGGTTTGCCCCATCGTTACCGACGCTTGCCTTTCATGCAAGGAAGGATGCGCAAGGCGCGGAAGCCCCTTCAAGGCATCAAACGACCAAGGCTTTGAATTAAAGGCGGGCGACCTTGTAAGAATCACCGCCTCGCAAACCGCTGAAAGCCTGCAAGCGATTTTCTCATTGGTCATTCCCGCCGCAATAGCGGTGTCCGCCTACTTTTTGGCAAACCCGCTAAGCCGCGCGCTTTTTAGAAAAGAAAGTTCAGAAGGCTTTAAAGCCCTTTGTGTTTTGGCTGGAATACTTATTTCTGGAGCGGCTGTAATGGCCCTAAGCAGATTTAGAATCAGGCCCAGCCGCCCCAAGATTGACAAGGTCTTTTAGGCTGTCAAATGGTCGCGCGCCAAAGCGCTGATCTCGTCGGCCATTTTCATTAGCGAAACTTGCTTTTGAACGCCGCCCATTTCCCAACCTACGCGGGGCATTCCGTAAACTATGCTTGATTCTTCGTCCTGTCCCAAAGTCCAAGCGCCTTGCTTGCGCATTTCGGCAAGCTCGGCGGCGCCGTCGCGTCCCATGCCTGTCATAATTACGCCAAGCGCGTGGTTCTTGTAAACCTTTGCCACAGACTCGAACATGACGTCGGCGCTGGGCCTGTGTCCGTTCCTTTGCGGGTCATGGGTCAACTTGATAAAGCGCTCGCCGCCAGTTTCCGTAACCGTGATATGGTTGTCGCCGGGCGCGATGTAGACTGTTGAGTTTACGATCTTTTCTCCGTCTTCCGCTTCCTTTACAGACAAGGGACAAATCTTGTCCAAGCTTTCGGCAAAGGCCTTTGTAAAGCCCTTGGGCATGTGCTGCACTACAAGAATCGGCTGCTTTAAGCGTGGATCGATCATCTTGAAAACATCGCGCAAAGCGTTTGGTCCGCCGGTTGAAATTCCGATTGCGATTACCTCGATGTTTCCGCTTTCTCTTATCGGCGTGACGACGACAGGCTCTTTTTTCTCAACCGTGTTAAAGCTAAGAATTTGCGCCGCGTCAAGCTTTGGCTTTTGAACGGGAGCGTTGTCGTCCGCCTTTTTGTTGGCCACAAAACTTTCGGCCTTAAGAAGCTTTCTTTGCTTTTGGAAGAATTCCGGAATGTATGGAATCTTTCCTTGGCGGCGCGCGTACTGGGAGCCGTAAGACGCCAGCATGTCGATAAGCTGGTCGGCGACTTCGGAAATGTCGGCCGAAACGGAACCCGCGGGCTTTGTGATAAAGTCGGCGGCGCCCAATTCCAAGGCTTCCATTGTGACGGCGGCGCCCTTTGTGGCTACGCTCGAAAGAACAACGACAGGAACCTTAAGGCGCTTTTCTTTTCGCGCCCTAAGGAATTCAATGCCGTTCATAACAGGCATCTCAATGTCAAGGACAATGATGTCGGGGTTGGTCTCTTCGATCTTTTCCAAAGCCATTTGGCCGTTGGAAGCCTTTGCGGCAACCCTCATGCCCTCAGTGCCGTCAATAATGCGGCTAATCAGATTTCGCATCAAAGCGGAATCGTCGCAAATCAATACCGAAATGTCATCCATAGCTCTCACCCTCGCTATTTAAGCTGCTTTTGGTAGAAACACGCCCAGTCTGTCTTTAGGAATTCAAAGTTGGTCTTCATTCCGAACAAAGACTCGGAGTGGCCAATGAATAAGTAAGAGTGCGGAGCGAGCGCGTCCCAGAAATGATTTATAACGCGAAGTTGCGCCGGTTCGTCAAAGTAAATCAAAACGTTGCGGCAGAACACGATGTCCAAGTTGCGCATTCCGCTGTCGTTCTTAAGGTTGTGGTAGTCAAAGCGAATCGTGTCCATAAGCTCCTTGTTGGCCTGGTAGCCGTCAGGTGTTTTTGTAAAGAAACGAGTCAAGTATTTTTCGGGGATGCCGCCAATTCGCGCGTTGGGATAAAAGCCCTGCTTTCCTACCATAAGCGATTTGAGCGAAAGGTCAGAAGCTGTGATTTGAAATGTGTACGGCGGAGGCAAGATGTCCTTAAGAATCATGGCGATTGTATAAGGCTCTTCTCCGGTGGAACAACCCGCGCTCCATACTTTGACAACCCTGTTGCCGGTGTTCTTTTTTTCTTCCAAAATATGGGGAATAACGTAATTGACCAAAGCGTCAAAGTGCGGTTGGTTTCTAAAGAATCTGGTAAGGTTGGTCGTAACGGCGTCCAACATTATCTTCATCTCTTCGCGGTTTGATATAATCAACTTGTAGTATTCGTCAACGGATGCAAGCTTTTTCTCTCTCAGGCGTTCCTTTAAACGGCTGTCCAACACCGATCTGTTGGTGGCGGAAAAAGTAATTCCGCTTTCGTCGTAGATAGTCTTTCTAAAGCGCTCGAACTGTTCGTCTGTCAATAAATCAGCCATAATCAAAAAGTATACACCAAATTTCAAAAAAAGTAAATGAAATTCTGAAATAAATTTGCGCTCCAGCCGCCACTCAAAAATCGGTTTTTTAGGACAAAATTCCGCTTTCTTTCCTCAAGTCTATAGCCTCGGCCATGTGCTCGGCGCTGATTTGGGGGCTTTCTTCCATGTCGGCTATGGTCCTGGCAACTTTTTTGCACGAAGCCAAGGCCCTGGGCGTAAAGTCGTATCGGCGGGCGGCGGAAAGCAAAAGGCCCTCCGCCTGGCCTGAAAGCCGGCAAATTTCGGGGATTTCCTCCGGCCTTAGACGGGCGTTTTTACCCCCTTGCCGCCTCCTTTGGACCTTTACCGCCCTTGCGATTGGAAGCCTTAAGTCCATTGTCGACCAAACCTCGGCTTGCGTTCCCGGGTCGGGAATGTCCATTTTTACCCTTATATCCATCCGGTCCAAAAGGGGCGCCGAAAACTTCTTCCAGTAAAGCTCCACCGATCTTGCGGAACAGAGGCAAAGTTTTTTTTCGGAACCGTAATTCCCGCAAGGACAAGGATTTGCGGCCATCAAAAGCTGGAACGCGGCGGGATAAACCGCGGTCCGGCCGGCCCGGCTCAAAACAACTTTTTGGCTTTCTAGCGGAACCCTAAGCATTTGAAGGACGCTGGACCTAAATTCCGCGGCTTCGTCCAAAAAGAGCGCTCCGTTATGGGCCAGAGAGATTTCTCCCGGCCTGCACTGGATGCTGCCTCCGCACATTCCCTCAAGGCTGGCGCTCATATGGGGCTGCCTAAAGGGCGGGATTCTTACAAGGCCCTGGCCCGGCGGCATCAAGCCCGCTATTGAATGGATTCGCGTGACGCTTTGGGCCTCTTCGGCCGTAAGCAAGGGAAGCAAGGCCGAAAACCGTTGAAGAATCAAGCTCTTTCCGCAGCCGGGAGGCCCAAAGGCAAGCAAGTTATGGCCGCCGGCCGCCGCAATCGTACAGGCCCTGACCAAATCCTTTTGGCCAAAAAAGTCCTCAAAGCCGGATCCTTCGCAAAAAGGCGGAAAAAGGACCCCCTCAATCTCAACGCAATCCTTGGGAGCGAAATCCGGGCCGCCGGAGCTTTTGGCGTCGGTAAAAAGGCTCTTGTCGCGCAGGGCTTCAAAAGCTTCGCGGAGATTTTTGGCGCCAACGACTTTCATCCCCAAGGCTTCCCTAGCCTCGTTTGCGTTGGCGGCGGGAACCACGCAGTATTCAATCCCGGCGGCCCTCGCGCTGGACGCGGCCGCGTGAACCGCCCTTACCGGCCTTAAAGCGCCCGAAAGCTCAAGCTCCCCCAAGACCAGAACATCAGAGCATAAGCCGGCCTCCCCTTCATCCTGCCCTTTGCTCGCCTCGCAAAGAACGCCAAGCGCGACCGCAAGGTCAAAGCCCGCGCCTTCTTTTTTTAGGTCGGCCGGCGAAAGGCTTATCAAGACTCTTTCGGGCGGAAACTCGTAGCCGGAATTCCTAATGGCGGTTTTCATCCGCTCCCGGCTTTCCTTTACCGCTCCGTCGGCCAAGCCGACCATGTCAATCGCTGGAATGCCTCGCCTTATGTCAACCTCGACAGACACAAGGGAGCCTTCGTAACCAAAGGGACTAAAAGAATATATTTGCATAAAATTTCACCTCATACATAAGGTAGGAATTTTTGCAAAGATTTTCGTTTATTTTTGAAAAAAAAATGATTTTTTTTTACAAGCGAGGATACATCGCCTTATAGGCGAGGCAAAAGCTCTTCGTAATAATAGCGGTCGTCTATCTTGTAGCCGCCGGCGGTTCGGCCAAGCTTTCGGTCGGCCCTTACGTTGGGTCCGTGGTAGTCGCTTCCGGCGGTGGCAAAAAAGCCCAGTTCCTTGGCCATTTTTTCAAGGCGGCGGCAATCGTTTTCCTTGGCTCCGGGATGCCAGGCCTCCAAGCCTTGGACTCCGGCGGCCTTTATTCCGCGCAAGACTTCCTCGATTTTTCCCCAGCCCACATACAACGAAAGAGGATGCGCGATTACAGGAAGGCCGCCCGAATCCAAAACGGCCTTTACGCCAGCCGTCAATTCCGCTCCCTCAAAGTCAACAAAAAAGGGCGTTCCTTTGGAAAGATACTTGTCAAAGGCCTTTTGCCTGTTTTTTACGATATTTTTTTGGACCATATAGGCCGCGATATGGGGCCTTCCCAATGTGTCCTCGCGGTGGACAGTCCCCTGGCTTTGAAGGAATTCCTCGTAAGTCACTTCTAGGCCGTCGTTGGCAAGGGCGGCCAAGATTTTTTTATTGCGCTCAATGCGGTTGTACTTTAGCGAGGCAAGAAGGCCCTTCATCGAAGCGGAGATTTCCTTTAGGCCCAAGCCCAGCAAGTGGAATTCCCCTGTCGGCCATTGTATGTTAAGCTCAATCCCCGGCACAAAAACGATTCCAGCCTCTTTTGCGGCCTCCGCAGCCTCTTCCAAGCCGTCAACAGTGTCGTGGTCTGTAAGCGCCAAAACGCCTAAGCCGCTTTCTTTCGCGCATAAAACCAACTGGGAGGGACTTTTTTCTCCGTCAGACGCGGTGGAATGGGTATGAAGGTCAACCATGGGCATATTTTAACAAATTTAGGGGTCTTTTTCAATTATTTTGGAATTTTTGTAAAAAAATATAGATTTTTTTTTAATATTGCGCTATAATTCTATAATTAAATTGTAAGATTTATAAAAATAGGACGAGGAAAAAATGCCCAAGGCGGTCCAATACAACAAAGGCTCCATCATTTATTTTGAAAATGACAAGGACGAAAGAATATTCATTCTCCAAAAAGGCGTGGTAATTCTAACTTCCACGGACACTGACACAGGCACGACAGAAACCCAGCAGTTGACAAACGGAGAATTTTTTGGAGTAAAATCCGCGCTTGGCCACTTTCCCCGCGAAGAAACAGCGACAGTCTTGCAAGACGCGGTCGCGGTTTCCATGACCGTTCCAGAATTTGAAAACATCTTTAGCAACAACAAGCAAGTCGTCTACAAAATGCTCCGCGTATTCTCGGGCCAGCTAAGGCAAGTCCACAAAAAAACGCAGGCGCTTTTGCAAACCGACAACAACGCAAACCAGCAGGGCGGAATGCTTTCGGTCGCAAAGAGCTTTTTTGACGACCAAAACTACCGCGCTTGCTGCGACGTTTGCATAAAGTACTTGACCCACTTTCCCACAGCCTACGACAAAGACCAAGTGGCCAAGCTTTACGCCGACGCAAAGTTGCGCCACGACAAGCTAGCGCAAAAAAGAGACCAGTCGCAAGCCGCCGCTCCCGCAAGCTACGCGGGCGCCTTAAAGCAGTTCATGCTTCCGGCCTTTGAGCGCTTCCAAAAAAAGTACGAGCCGGATCAAGTAATCATCAGCGAATTTGAGCCGGGCGACTCCTTCTACTTGATTCAAAGCGGCGAAGTCCAGCTTGTAAAGTGCATAAACGGCGTCAAGAAAAACCTTGACATTCTTAAGCCCGGCGAGTTCTTTGGCGAGATGGCCATCTTGGACAACTCTCCCCGCTCGGCGACTTGCATGGCGATCGGCCCCGTTGAATGCTTGGAATTCAACAAGGCCAACTTTGAAGTTTTGGTAACCGGAAACCCGCAAATCGCGATCGTATTGCTTAAGATTTTCTGCAAGCGCATTTACGACCAAAAGCGCCGCCTAAAGATTTTGACAATCAAAGACAACACGGCGCGCATTGCCGACACCTTCTGCATGTTTGACGAAATGAATCCCAGCGCAAAGCCCAACGAAAAGTCGCGCCGCTTTAACGTTACCCAGGCGGACGTTTCAAGCTGGTCAGGCCTCCCCACCCAGATAGTTCAAGAAGAAATTCACAAGTACGTTTCAAGCGGCAAATTGCAAATATTCGACAATTATATGGTCGTGACAAACATCAACGATATGAAGCGCATCGTGGAACTTGAGCGCTCAAAGAAAATCGCCCGCTAAGCGCGGGCCGTCAGATTTTTAATTATCGTGGAAAGTTGGGTGGGCTTGTTTCCAAGCCTTGCACTTCTCAAGCAACGCTTCCTTAACCTTGTCAGTGACCATAACGTAAATGCGTTCGCGGACTTTTTCGGCGATGCCTTCGTCAAGGCCTTGCTGGCCGTTGGACTTTAGCATTACAAAGACTTGCAAAACTTTTCCGCCGTCCAAATCGCGCTGAATCATTAGCGTCGCGGGAACCTTAAAGCGAAAGCCCTTGAAAGTCACGGTGATCTCGCCGATGTTCGTGTAAAGCGGAATGTCTGGAAACGTGTAGTTGGGATCGGGAATGAACGAAAAGTGGCTTACCGAAATGTCGGAGACGCGGCCTTTGACAACCGCTCCTTGATAGATAAAGTTGGCCGAAGCCGCCGAATCGCAAATCGCGCGGACGTTCTTTCGGCGGCCGCACGCTTGGTTTGCGTACATAACTTTGTCGATTATCTCAAAGTTTTTTTCCTTGTTGTAGGCAAGCTCGATGCAGCCGCACTGAAGGCCCATGTCAAACAAGTAGTATTTTTCCATAGCGGCCTTTTGCTCGTCCGTGCGGCCTTTTGCGTACAGGACGCCAATCAAGGCCTTTCCTTGAAATTCATCCTGAATGTATTTTATGAACTTTGCCCAATCAACTCCAACGTCGCTGTCAACAAAGAAGAAAAGGATTGAGTCGGGGCAAGTTTCTACAATGATTTTCACTTGCTCGTAAATCGGATAAAAGCGAAAGTCCTTTATGATGTAGGCTTCATAGCCCCTGGACAAAAAATCCTCCAAATAGGACTCCGGCAAAAAGCTGGTGTCCGGGGCGATGAAAAAGGTTTTTCGACCTTCTATCTCTGTCCGCGCGTCCATTTACATTCCGTAAGTGGCGATGAAAACGCCGGCGGCGATCGCTGTTCCGATTACGCCGGAGACGTTGGGACCCATCGCGTGCATCAAGATGAAGTTTGAAGGATCGTACTCCAAGCCAACCTTGTTTGAAACGCGCGCGGCCATCGGAACGGCGGACACGCCCGCGCTTCCGATAAGGGGATTGATTTTCTTTTTGAGGAACAAGTTCATAACCTTGGCCATTACAAGGCCGCCGGCTGTGGCTACGCAGAAGGCTACAAGGCCCAAGATGATGATTCCGATTGACTTTGAGTTGATGATCTTTTCGGGAGTCATTTGGCTTCCTACTCCGAGCGAAAGCAAAATAGAAACGATGTTCATCAATTCATTTTCCATTGTCTTGCTAAGTCTCTCGACAACTCCGCACTGCTTGACAAAGTTTCCAAAGGCCAACATTCCGATAAGGGGCGCGGCCGGCGGCAAAAGCAAGATCGTTATTACCAAAAGCATCATCGGGAACAAGACTTTTTCGGTCTTTGAAACCGGGCGCTGCTGCTCCATCTTTATCTTGCGCTCTTTTTCTGTCGTCAAGGCCTTCATAATCGGAGGCTGGATCATCGGAACCAAGGCCATGTAAGAATAGGCCGCGACGGCGATTACCGCCATCATGTGCGGAGCCAATTTTCCCGAAACGTAAATGCTGGTCGGGCCGTCGGCGCCGCCGATAATGGCGATGGCCGAAGCTTCCATCATGTTGTAGTCAACGTTGATTCCGGGAATCATGTTCATAAGGGCTACGCCAAAGAGCGTAAAGAAGACGCCAAACTGCGCCGCGCCTCCAAGAAGCGCCATCTTTGGGTTTGCGATAAGCGGGCCAAAGTCGGTCATCGCTCCGATTCCCATAAAGATGAGCATCGGGAAGAATTCGTTTCCGACGCCCGCGCTGTAAATGATGTGAAGCATTCCGTGCGGCGCCTCTCCCATTCCCGCTCCGGGAATGTTTACCAAAATCGTTCCAAAGCCGATCGGGATCAAAAGCAAAGGCTCAAAGCCCTTTCCAACCGCCAAGTAAACGATAAGGAATCCGATTGCGATCATAAAAAGCTTTTGCCAGCCTGGAACTACGATGTCGGCAAAGGGATCGGCGGCTTCGGCCTTAAGCTCGGCGGCCTTCTCCGCTTTTTCAGCGGCGACTTCCGCGGCTGTGGGCGTGTGGATGATTTTGTAAATGCCAGTGTTCTTCCAAATGTTCATAAGGAAGGCGTTTACGCTGATGTTGGGAACGTTTTCCGAACCCTTGATGACGCGCTTGAGGCCCGTTCCTGTTGCGTATGAGGATGTCGCCGCCCCTTCGCTTTGGGCCTTGACTACAGGCTTTACAAAGAAGGATACGGCCATCGCGACGAACATAATCGCGAACGTTGCCTTTATAATTTGCGCTTTGTTTTTAGTCATTTCCATTTTGCAAGTCCTTACTTTATCTCGGCGATGGCCTGGCCGGCGCTGATTTGGCTTCCAGTGGCCGCCAAGAAGTGAACGCTTCCGGCTGTTCCGGCCTTGATTTCCAATTCCATCTTCATAGACTCGACGATGATAATCGTCGTGTCGGCTTTTACGGCGCTGCCTTCGGCTACGGCGTACTTAAGCAAGGTTCCGGCTACGGGAGCGTTGACAGGCTTTCCGCCGGCTGGAGCGGCAGGGGCCGCGGCGGGCGCCGGGGCTGCAGGAGCTGCGGCAGGTGCCGGAGCGGCAACTGCGACTCCGCCCAAAGTGGCCAAAACCTGGCCGGCCTGGATTTGCGTTCCGGGCTGGACGACAAAATTGATCGTTCCGCTTTCGGGGGCCTTTACTTCAAGCTCCATCTTCATTGACTCAATCATGATTACGGTGTCGCCCTTCTTTACGGCGGAACCGGCGGCGGCGACGTGGCGGAGCAATGTTCCGGCTACGGGAGCCTTTACTTCAACTCCGCCTGTAACTGTAGCGGCAGGAGCGGCGGCCGCTGCGGGAGCGGAACCGGCGGCGCCAAAGCTTACGTTGTAAGGAGTTCCGTTTACTGTTACGCTAGAGCCGTTGGCGCTAACGTTGTAGGCTGTTCCGTTTACTGTGACTGTCCAAGGTCCGTTAGAAGGAGCGGCGGCCGCTGCGGGAGCCTCTTTCTTTCCGAATGTCTTTTCGGCGTCAACCGGTCCGTTGGCGCGCTCTTTGAAGAACTTGGGCGCGACGTTGGGGAACATCGCGTATGTAAGAGCGTCCTCTACCGAGCCGTTTCCTCCGTTCTTCTTTGACTCTTCCATCATCTTGTCCCACTCTGGCGGGATTTCGTCGGCGGGGCGGCAGGTCATTACCTTTTCCATGTTGTTCTGCTGCAAGGCTTTCTGGACCAATTCAGGATTGGCGTCCGTCGGAAGCTTTCCAAAGCGGCCCGTGATAAGGTTGCGGAAGTCCTGGGTCATCGTCTTGTAGCGGCCCATCAAAACGTTCATAACGGCCTGCGTTCCAACGATCTGAGACGTCGGAGTCACAAGCGGAACGTAGCCTGCGTCCTTGTGGACAAGCGGAAGCTCGGCAAGAACTTGGTCCATCTTGTCGGCCGCGTTCTGCTGCTTAAGCTGGCTTTCCAAGTTGGAGAGCATTCCGCCCGGAACCTGAGAAAGCAAAATGCGAGTGTCCGCTCCAAGGAAAGAAGATTCCAAAGAGGCGTAGTGCTTTCGGACTTCGCGGAAGTAGGCGGCGATTTCAAGCAAGGCCTTTGTGTCCAAGCCTGTGTCGCGTTCGGTTCCCTTTAGCATCTCTACGACTGTCTCTGTCGGAGAGTGGCTTGTTCCCATTGACATTGAAGAAATCGCAGTGTCCAAAATGTCGGCTCCAGCTTCCGCTCCCTTAAGCAAAGTGGCGACGGAAAGGCCTGTCGTGGCGTGCGTGTGGATTTCAACCGGGAGGTCAACCTTGGCCTTGATGGCCTTTACCAAGTCGTAGGCGGCGTAAGGCTTTAAGAGGCCCGACATGTCTTTAATACAAATTGAGTCGGCTCCAAAGTCGGCGTAAGTCTTGGCAAGCTCGGCGTATTTTTCGATTGTGTGGAAGGGAGTCACGGCGTAAGAAATCGCCATCTGAACGTGCTTTCCTGTTTTTTTGGCGGCCTTTGTCGCGCATTCCATGTTGCGGGGGTCGTTGCAAGCGTCAAAAATGCGGAACACGTCGATTCCGTTTTTGGCGGCAGTCTCGACGAACTTTTCAACGACGTCGTCGGCGTAGTGGCGGTAGCCCAAGAGGTTTTGGGCGCGCAAAAGCATCATTATCTTTGAGTTGGGAAGCGCGGCGTGAAGCTTTCTCAAGCGCTCCCAGGGATCTTCGTTCAAAAAGCGGATGCAAGAGTCGTAAGTGGCTCCGCCCCAACCTTCGATGGCCCAGTAGCCGATTTTGTCCATCTTGTCGCAAATCGGAAGCATGTCCGCTGTCGTCATGCGGGTGGCGTGGAGCGACTGGTGCGCGTCGCGAATCGCAAGTTCTGAAATCTGTATTTTGTTAGCCATTTTATTCTCCTATATATTTAGCTATTTTATTCTATTGCAAGTCGCCCTTTGCCTTGAGGGCTGCGGCGATGGCGGCCACTACGGCCTTTTGGTCAGAGGAAGCGGAAGGAGCGCTTGGCGCTGACGGCGCGGAGGCAGTCGGCGAATCCTTGTCCAACTTTAACGCGTGAAGAATGGCATGCAGCAAGTACATGCATACAATCATGATGATTAGAAAACTAAATACAACGCCCATTCCCAAAAGCGTAAGAATGCCGCTTTGGCCGAGCATTTGCTCAACGTTCATAATTCCCCCAAAAAAATCGAAAAATTTATCGCATATATTTTAATGAAAAGCCATTTTTTTTTCAATATAGTTCCGAAGAAAAAACGCGGAGAAACCCCGGAACGGCCGCCGCTTGCTCTTGACATTTTTACAAAATATGTCATAATACAAAGCATATCAATTTTCCAGAGGTTTTTATGGAATACAATGTTGAAAAACAGCACGCAAAAGGAAAGCTTCACGCCATTGAGCGCATCAACGCCCTTTGCGACAAAGACACGTTCAAGGAAATTTATTCTGGAGTAAGGCACAACTGCTCCAGCTTTGGAATGGAAAAGAAAGACATTCCGTACGACGGCGTAATCACAGGCTTTGGAAAAATCAACGGCCGCAAGGTGGCGGTTTACGCCCAGGACTTTACGGTTCAGGGCGGCTCGCTTGGCCTTATGCACGGAGAAAAAATCGCGGAAATAATCGACTTGGCCATCAAGGCCCGCTGCCCCGTCATCGGAATCAACGATTCGGGCGGAGCGAGAATTCAGGAAGGCGTTGACGCCTTGTGCGGCTACGGCGACTTGTTCTACCAAAACGTCCGCGCTTCGGGAAGCGTTCCGCAGATTTCAATCGTAGCGGGCCCCTGCGCCGGCGGAGCGGTTTACTCTCCCGGACTCACCGACTTTATCTTTGCCGTCGACAAAATCAGCCAGCTTTTCATCACTGGCCCCAAGGTCGTTAAGAGCGTAATGTTCATGGACATCAGCGCCGAGGACTTGGGCGGAGCGGCCATCCACTCGCAAAAGTCAGGCGTGGCCCACTTTAGAGCCGAAGACGAAAAGACTTGCTACGAACAAGTCCGAAAATTGCTTGACTACATTCCCCACTACTACGGAGACGAAATCGTACAGGCCGCCAAATTCCATTACGACGAGCGCAAAAAGGAAAAGGACATCGAAACTATTTTGCCCGAAAATCCCCGCGCCGGCTACGACATCCGAAAAGTTATCGAAGACGTCACCGACGACGACAGCTTCTTTGAAGTTTCTAAAGAGTTCGCGATCAACTGCGTCGTAGGCTTTGCCAAAGTAGAAGGCCGCTCAGTCGGAATCATCGCCAACAACCCCAGCGGAATCGGCGGAGTCCTTGACTGCGACGCCAGCGACAAAATCGCGCGCCACGTCCGCTACTGCGACTCCTTTAACATTCCGCTTTTGACATTCGTTGACGTTCCAGGCTTTATCCCCGGACCGCAAGAAGAGCAAAAGGGAATCATCCGCCACGGAGCCAAGGTCATCTACGCCTACTCCGAAGCCAGCGTTCCCAAAATCACAGTAATCACCCGCAAAGCCTACGGCGGAGCCTACATCGCTATGTGCTCAAAGCACTTGGGAGCGGACTTTGTCTACGCTTGGCCCAAGGCCGAGATTGCCGTTATGGGAGCGGAAGGCGCGATCGGAATTTTGTACGCCAAGGAATTGGCCGACCCGTCAAAGGCGGCCGAAGTCGCCCAAAAGAGCGAGGAATACAAGACAGAGATTATGACTCCCAAAATCGCGGCCAAGCGCGGCTACGTAAGCGAAGTCATCGAGCCCAAAGAGACTCGAGAGCGCGTCGCGTCAAGCCTTGAGTTCTTGCTTGAAAAGAAGGCCTTTGACACTGTTTGCAAAAAGCACGGCAACACGCCGCTGTAGGAACGGTCAAGGCGCGCTAGCGCTTAAAGCCTTGACACGTTCCTTTTGCGGCGCGAACAAAATTGTCGCGCCGCAATAATTTTTAATTTGTTAAAAGTACAAAGAGGCTGTTGTCGGACAAAAAGTATTTTTCATACGCGCTTGTCACGTCTTGGACTGTGGCGGCGCGTATTTTTTTTGGCTTTTCGGCAAATGCGGCCGCGTTGTTTTGGTAGACAAGGCCCGAAGCGATTTGGTCCAGCGTGGCGCCGGCGTTGTGGGAAGCGCCGATTACGCGCGAAACGTAAATGTTTTTGTAAACGTCAAGAACAGATTCCAATTCGTTGTAGTCTGGGAACATCGCCAAGGCCGCCGTCAAACTTTCTTTGACATTCGCCTCGGATTTTTGGCCGCCCAAAATTATAAGAGCCGCGCTTTGCTTTGCGTTAAGCATAGCGGTTCCTGCGTAGGACGCGATTTTTTTTGCCTCAACCAATTCATGGCGCAAGACGGAGTCCAAGGCCAAGCTTGCAAGCGCGAAGGCCTCGTAGTCATCGTCAGAACGGTTTGGGGCGGCGACGCAAAGCGCGGCGCAGTAATCGTTTGCCGCAAAGTCTGACTTTATGGACAAGTCCTTTTTGTTAGGAAGGTTTAGGGCGGCAACGTTTGGCGCAGTCCAAGGCTCGGCCTTTATCGTTCCAAAGAGGCTTTCAAGTTTTTCCAACAAGGCGGCGGAGCGTTCCTCAAACAAAGCCGCGTCGTCTTTTTTTTGCTTTTTTCCTTTTTCCGCGTCAGGAGCTTTGTAAGAAAAATCTCCGGCGACCAAGATTTGCATTCTCTTTGCGTTTAAAAGACGCTCCAGATTTTTTTCTATGTCGTATTCCGAGACGCGGCTTGTTCTTTTGTAGTAAGAGCCTTCCAAGTAGGGAGTCGAAGAATAGACTTGCTTTTTTACTGCTTCCAAAAGCTCAAACTTAAGGCTTTCGCTTTTGTCCAAGGCTTCGGCGGAGGCCGCGGCTTCTTTTTTTAAATAGTCTTGGTGATTGTATTGCCTTTCCAACAGCGAAGACGCAAAGGCGCCAAGGTTTTCCAAAAAGTCGGGAGCGGCCGAATTAAAGCCGTAATAGCTGTAATCGGAAAAACAGGCCGCCACCGGAAAGTACAAGCCGCGGGCCGAAAGCTCTTTGACGCTGGGATCGCAGTCGCTAAGCAAGTCAAAGGTCAATTGGTCCAAGCCGGCCTTGTTTTTTGGGCAGACGGAAGCTCCTCCCAAAAATATAATTCTAATTTCAAGATTTTTTTCAAAGGGAATGTTCTTAAACACAACAGGAATGTCGTTTGAAAGCTTGGCTTCCTTAAAGCGCGGAAGGTTTTCCTCGCAAAATAAACTTTCGTCTTGCGCCGCCCGTTTGTTTGACGCGCAAGAAAAAAGAGAGGCCGCAAAGAGAATTATAATTACCGCCGAAAGCTTCGACAATAAGCGCCGCAATTCCGTTCCCCTAGCCTACAAATCGATTTCCATCAAAAGCGGAGCGTGGTCGGGCCGCGCGCCGGAATCCATAATCTCGGAGCGGCTTACTTTGTCCGCGATCCGCTGGCTTGTCAAAAAGTAGTCGATGCGCCAGCCCGCGTTGTTGGCCTTTGCGGTTGTTATTCGCTGCGACCACCAGGAATAGGCGCCCTTTACGTCTCCGTGAATTTTTCTAAAAGTGTCGACAAAGCCGCGGCCCAAAAGTTCGCTAAAGTCCGCGCGCTCCTCGTCGGTAAAGCCCGCCGAAAAATGGTTTGAGTCTGGGTTGGCCAAGTCGATTTCCGTATGGGCCACGTTAAAGTCGCCGCAAGCGATGACGGGCTTTTTTGCGTCAAGCGCGCTAAGGTAGTCCGCGTATTTTTTGTCCCAAACCTGGCGCTCGGAAAGGCGCTTTAGGCCGTCGCCGGAATTGGGCGTGTATACTTGGACAAAATAAAAGTTTTGGGCTTCCAGCGTGATTAGGCGGCCCTCGCTGTCCATCGTGTCCGGAGCGCCGATTTTTGGAAAGTCGACGGCGGGCGCCAAGCCCTTTTTGTAAAAGCTGATCGTTCCGGCGTAGCCTTTTTTTGCCGGCGGAACGGATGAGACAAGCGTATAATCGTAGTCAGGGAAAAAGGCGGCCAAAGCGCTTTTGTGGGCAGGCAAAAGGCCCGCCTCGCCCAGTTTTGTCTCTTGAATGGCGATAAAATCGGGCTTTTGGGCGGCTATTTTTTTTAGGACTTCGCGCGACTGGTCCGAGCGAGGCGAAGTCCCCGTAAGCGCCGCGTTGAGCGAATCTATGTTCCAAGAAATGAATTTCATTGGATTAGTTTAGCAAAAAAAGCGCAAAAAAACAACAGCGCGTGTAACCTTTATCGGGGAGCGGAGTTTATTTAGTGAACGCGACGCAAAAACGGCGCGATCGCGCGGCCCAAAAGGCCGCATCCTCCTCTCCTTTTTTTACCGTTTCGTTCGTTGAACGAAACGGTTTTTTTCTGCCGCTTCGCGTCATTATGGCAAGGAAATTATCCACAGGCGCTCTCGCGAGCGCTGTCATTCTTCTCGTGTCACTGATTCAACGCTGACACAACAGCGGCAATGCCGGCGCGGCCGACGTTGCTGGAGCGGCCTACGCCCCAAACCTGAGTTCCGTCCTCTTTAGTGATTTGGACGTAGCCCATGGCCTTGGCGTCGTTTCCGCTTCCGATGCTGTGCTCGTGGAAGCTTGTGATGTTGAACTTGGGCGCGGGCGTTTGCTTCATCGCGTTTACAAAGGCGTCAAGCGGGCCGTTTCCTTGGGCGCTGATCTTGTACTTTTGGCCCTGGTAAACGACGTCTGCGTTGCACAAAACGCGCTCCTCCGACTCGGCGCCGGTGGCTCCTTCCAAGTGGGTTTCGACCAGCTCCTCGATTTTGAGCGGGCTTGTAAGGCCGATCCATTTCTTTTCAAAGATTTCCTTAATCTCTTGAGGCTTAAGCTCGCGCTGGGCCTTGTCGGCCGCGTCCTTGACTGCCGCTCCGATAACCGGATGCATCGCCTTGGGCGGCTGGATTCCAAAGTCGCTTTCCAAAATAAAGGCCGCGCCGCCCTTTCCGCTCTGCGAATTGATGCGGATGATTCCTTCGTACTGGCGGCCAATGTCGTGCGGGTCGATGGGCAAATACGGAACGTCCCAAACGGCGTTGTCGGCCATCGACGCGCGGGCGGCCATTCCCTTGCGGATCGCGTCTTGATGGCTTCCGCTAAAGGCTGTGTAAACAAGCTCGCCGGAGTAAGGCGTGCGCGGATGGATTTCCATGTCGGTAAGGCGCTTGTAGGCGTCTGCCAAGGCGGGAATGTTGGTCAAATCCAATTGCGGGTCAACTCCGTGGCTGTACATGTTGAGCGCAACGACAACGACGTCAAGGTTTCCGGTGCGCTCGCCGTTACCGAAAAGCGTTCCTTCAACGCGGTCCGCTCCGGCAAGCAAGCCCATTTCGCAAGTGGCCACGCCTTCGCCGCGGTCGTTGTGGGGGTGCAAGCTTACGATTACGTTTTCGCGACCGCTTATGTTCTTGCAAAAATATTCGATTTGGTCGGCGAATGTGTTTGGAAGAGCGCACTCAACGGTCGTGGGAAGGTTGATGATGATTTTGTTGTCGGGCGTCGGGCCCCACTCGTTCTTTACCGCTTCGCAAACTTCGACGGCGTATTCGATTTCGGTGTTGCTAAAGCTTTCGGGCGAGTACTCAAGCTGGATCTTTATTCCGTCGGCGTACTTCATGCAGTCCTTGATGCACTTTACGCCGTCAACCGCGATTTGCTTGATTTCATCCTTGCTCTTGTTGAACGTATACTTGCGCTGGGCCGGAGACGTTGAGTTGTAGATGTGGAAGATCGCCTTGGGAAGTCCCTTAATGGCCTCAAAGGTTTTCTTTACCAAGTGCTCGCGCGCCTGGCACAAAACTTGTATCGTAACGTCGTCGGGAACGCGCTTTTCTTCGATAAGACGGCGCATAAAATTAAATTCTGTGTCGCTGGAAGACGGAAAGCCGACTTCGATTTCTTTGAATCCAACCTTTACTAGCAAGTCAAAAAATTCAAGCTTTTGCTCGATTCCCATCGGGTTGATCAACGCTTGGTTTCCGTCGCGCAAGTCAACCGAGCACCAAATCGGAGCCTTGGTGATCGCCGCGTCCGGCCACTTTCTGTCTTTAATGTTCACTTTTGGATAGGGAACATACTTGCCTTTTGAATCCATATTTTACTCCTAAAAAAAAGGACTGCCGCCAAAGCGTCAGTCCTGTAAATTACAAATTAATTTTACAGCGCCTTCAGCTTTGGCAAATTGAGAATCTTTGCAATAGTAGTAGAAGCGCTGTCAATTTCATTCTAAAACCTCGGCTTTCTTGGAGCGCGCTCTTCGGCGACATTCACGCGAATGCGGCGTCCTTCAAACTCTTTTCCGTTCCATTCTTCAATGGCCTTGTCGGCGGCGGCTTCGTCAGCCAACTCAACAAAACCAAAACCTTTTGACTGGCCAGTCGCGCGGTCTTTAATCACGACTGCAGAAACCACTTCTCCAAACTGAGCGAACAAAGCGTTCAGCGACTCTTCTGTTGTAGAATAACTTAAGTTTCCTACATAAAGCTTTTTAGCCATTAGATGCCTTCTTAGCGTTATATTAGCGCGAAAAACGATTTTGGTCAACCGCGTCTTTCAGGCGGCGCCTTTAAGCCTAGCGCATTTTCTTTTCGGGGTTGGCCTCGTAAAAGCGCTTTTTGTCTTCGTACATATTTTCGTCAGCCTTGCGCAAGGCGACGCGAATGTCCTTTTTGTTTGCCTGAACGCTGGATCCGAGCGCGAACGAAACGTCGTCCGTCTTTGCCGCCTGTTCCCTAACCGCCAGGACCTTTTGGTTCAAGTCGCCTTCGCTTGCGCCAAGCATGATTATGGAGAACTCGTCGCCGCCAGCCCTGTAGACGTTTTCCTTTCCGAATATGCCAGTCAAAATATTGGCCGCTTTCTTTAAAAGCGCGTCGCCGGCGACATGGCCCTGTTGGTCGTTCATAGTCTTAAGGCCGTTAAGGTCGGCAAAGACGACTCCGACCGACTGGCCGTCCAAGCTTTCGTCTTTTGAAAGCTTGTCAACCAAGATGTTCATTTCGTTGCGGTTCAAAACGCCTGTCAGCATGTCCTTTGAGCTTAAAATCTTAAGGCGGTCCAAAAGCAAGTGGCTTCCCAATTCGGAGCCGAGAATGAATGTCGTAAGCTCCAATGTTTCCTTAATCTTGACCGCGTTTCCGGCGTTAAAATTCAAGGCCCAAATGTAGCCCAACAATTGTCCGCGCGACTTAAGCGGGAACAAGACGATGCGGTTTACGCCTGCGGACTTTAGCGACTCGTGCCAAACGGGATTTCGCTCGCGCACAACGTCCATGTCCTGCTCGTTCTTCACGATAAGGCAGTTGCTGCCGGCTATCGTTCCTTCCCAGCTTTCCGCGATTGAATAAAAGTTTTCGTCGATATAGCGTTCCATCGGCAAAAGCTTTGAGCCTTCGGCAAAGGACTCGCACAAAACTTCGCAAGTTCTTTCGGAAGGATTCATCGTAAGAACGCAGCAATGCTCCGCTCCGCAAAGCACTCGGATGTCCTTTATAACGTCGGCCATAGCCTTTGTAAAGTCAGTCGCTCCGCGGAGCTTAATGCAAGTTTCAAGCACGGCGCTTGCCATGTCGCCCGAAATGTTTGAAAGGCGGCCGGCCTGCGGCTCAAAATTTATTTCCATTATGTAAAGGCAGTGGCAAACGTTCCCAACGTCCGGCTCGACCGGCAAAAAGGTCATGTTGAACCAAAGGTCAAAGCGGTCTGGATGCGCGTATGAATGGAGGCATTTTTTGTTCACGGCGGAACGGTAGCAAAAGTCCTCAAAGTTAAGGTCGCGGGTAAAGTAGGTTGTGTATTCAGCGTTGGGAGTGAATTTGTCGGTGAGCATTTCGCCGCCGGGAGCGGGTTTTTCGATGGAATCAATGTAAGCCTGGTTTCCTGTGACAATCCTGATTTTTCCGGCGCGGCCTCCCTCCAGTCTTTCGACCGAGACTACGCAGGCCATCGCGCCAATTCCGTCAACCAGCTTTTGAAAATCCATCGCCCTCTCCTTCAGCCCGCTCTATGCGACGCTATTCTAGGTCGCCAAGCGAATAAATCTTTCCTTTTTGAATTTTACCACATTTTAGGGCGTTGTCAAGAGAAACAAGGGCCCTTACCGCTCCGATGGCAAAGCCTTGGCGGCCGCGCGCGCGGTGGGTGATTTCTATAGTGTCCGCCGGGCTGTCAAAGAAAACCGTGTGGGTTCCGGGAATCGCGCCGCATCTTGTGGAGGAAACGTGCAATTCCGAAGCGTCCGGCTTTTGGTGGAAGGCGTCGACGACCATTTTTGTCTTGTTGGGATTGTTGGCCATAACGCGGCGCGCGATTTCCAAAGCGGTTCCGCTGGGACTGTCGGCCTTTTGGTTGTGGTGGGCTTCCCATATCGCGGTGTCGTACTCGCTGTAGGAGTTCATAAGCTTGACCGCTTCTTCGATGATTTTATAAAAAACGTTTACGCCAGTAGAAAAGTTTGAGGAGCGGACAAGGGTTCCTCCGTTGGCGGCGCAAAGCTCTCCGATTTCTTTTTCGGAATCGGCCCAGCCGGTAGTTCCGACTACAAGCGGAAGTCCAAGCGGCACAAGCGCCTTGAGGTTTTGGACAACGGCCGACGGATGGGTGAACTCTATCACGCCCTCCGCTCCGCTGGATTTAACGGCGCGAACCATGTCATCGGCGTTGGAGTTTTTGACATCCGCGTCGGGCGCGAAGGAATCGATTGTGACGCAAACTTCGTGGCCCAACTCAATGGCCGCGTCCTTAATCATGTGTCCCATCTTTCCAAAACCAACCAAAGCGATTTTCATGTCATGCTCCTAAAAATTATTCTTGCCGCTTTCAAAATACGCGGCGTGCAAGGCCTTTACGGCTTGGTCGCGCTGGGCGTCGTCAACAATCATGCTTATGTTGACCTTTGACGCGGCCTGGCTAATCATTTGCGGATTGATTTTTTCTTTTGCCAGCGCCACAAGGCCTGTGGACAAAACGTCGGCCGACTTTGTCGCGTCGCAAATCACGGTCACGATAGCCTTTCCGGGACGCGCCTGCACTTGCGCCACGCGGCGGAGGTCTTCGAGCAAGCCGGTAAGATCAGCCTTTGTGTTCACCGTGAGCGAGACGCTTACTTCGCTGGTCGCGATTACGTCAATGCTCACGTTCCACTTTAAGAACTGGTTGAAGATGTGCGCCAAAAAGCCCGCCGCGCCAAGCATTCCCGCGCTTGTGATGTCGATGAGCGTGACGCCCTTAACGGCAGTTATCGCGCAAACTTTGGGAACGGCTCCGCTGTGCTTTTGCACGATGATCGAGCCGGGGCTTTGAATGTTGTATGAGTTCTTTACGCGGACAGGAACGCCGGCCTTAAGGCAGGGAACCATCGAGCGCGGGTGCAAGACTTGCGCTCCGAACATCGCGAGTTCCTGGGCCTCTTCGTAGGTTACTTCGGGAACGGTGCGGGCGGCGGCGCAAAGGCGCGGGTCGCTGGTCATGATTCCGTCAACGTCTTTCCATGTTTGGATTTCGTCGGCCTTCATCGCGCTTCCGATGATCGTGGCGGTAAGGTCAGAACCGCCGCGGCCAAGAGTCGTGATGTCGCCCTTTTTGTCTTTTGAGATGAAGCCTGTTACGATCGGGATTTCCTTTGCGGAGCCGTTGGCGTATGAGTCAAGCTCAAGCGGAATGTTTTTCCAAACTTCGTCCAAGAGCTCGGCGGCCATAAAGTTTGAGTCGCTTACGATTCCCAAATCCCAGGCGTCAAAAAAGCGCGCCGGAGTTTTTTCCTTGTTCAAAAAGGCCGCCATCATGCGGACGCTAAGGCGCTCGCCAAACGAAACCAAGTAGTCGCGCGTGCGCTTGGTAAGCTCCTTTATCATGGAAATGCCGGTCAAAAGCTGCTTAAGCTCTTGCATCAATGGTTCAAAGGGAGAAAAGTCGATTCCAAGTTCGGCGGCGGAATCGCGGTGAAGCTTTTCCACTCCGTTTATGTCGACGTTTCCCGCAAGCGCCGCGTCGGCGGCGTCAAGCAAGTGGTCGGTGGTGTCGCCCATCGCGCTAAGGACGACGACGGGCTTTTTGTCTTTGTAAGCTTGGATTATGCTAGCCACATGGCGGATTCGCTCCGCGTTGGCCACGGACGAACCGCCAAATTTCATTACTATCATAGTAGATTGTATTTTAGCGAAAAACGGCAGGGATTGCAAGCCGCTTATTTTTTTCTTGACAATACTTCTGTTTTGCGTTAGTATATATGTGTGATAAATTCATTTGGGGATTCTGAAACAGAATTAATTTTCAAAGGCCTAAGAAGCAAAAAGCTTCCGCCGACCATTCATAATGTGGCAAGAAGAAAACTCCGAATGATAGCGGCTGCGAAAGAAGTAAAGGATTTGCGGGTTCCGCCGGGCAACAATCTTGAGCAGCTGGTTGGGAATCTAGCTGGGTTTTGGTCAATCCGAATAAACGACCAATGGAGAATTGTATTTACCTTTGAGAACGGAGGAGCGGACAATGTTAAAATCACGGATTACCACTAACGGCAAATTGCCGAATATTCACCCGGGAGAAATTCTAAAAGAGGAATTCCTCGTTCCGATGAATATTTCTGCATATCGTCTGGCAAAAGAAATAAACATCCCTCAGACTCGCATTTCCGAAATTATTCATGGAAATCGCTCTATAACTGCCGACACCGCAATACGTTTTTCCAAGTTTTTCGGAACGACGGCAGAGTTTTGGCTCAATCTTCAGAATCTCTATGATTTGGAAGAGGAAGAGAGCAACCACGCATCTGAGTTTGAAACAATCAAAATGTACGCTTACGCATAAAATCCCATGTCAAAGGACGAATAGAATGATTTACAAAAATGATCCAACAAAACTAAAAATGTGCATTAACAAATACAAAACAAAGATGTTCCTAGTGTATGGTTTTGGAATATTGTTCAATTTTATTTTGTTCTATGTGTTTCTTCCAAAGTACAGGCCAGACTTTGAAAATATAAAATACATATTTCTAATTCTTTTTACTGCTTTGGCTTGTTATTGCGTCTTTTTGGTGTTTCTTTTTTCCAAAAAAGTAAAAAAGAATTATGCAGAGTATTCGTTTGAAATCTCTGAAGATAAGTTTGTGGTTACGAATGGTAAAAGCGTAAAAAACTATAACTTAAAGGATGTAAGTAAAATCGAGCAGATTGGTGAAAATGCTTTTATAATTTATTTTAACAATCGCAGCAGAATATTTACATCACAGTATTTGGAGAATCAAGAAAGCTTTTGCAATGAAATTTCAAAAATCCATGAAACAAAGAAGAGCTCAAAAAATAGAATAATAAATATTTTGTCATGGGTATTCTGTATTGGCTTTTTTACTTGTAAATTCATTCCTAACATTTGGCTATATGTGTTTTTTGCCGTTGGATTTGTCGTTACTTCAATAATAAATTTATACCGGATTGTATTCGGAAGTAATAAACTTATTGTAAAAATTTATGTTGTTGTTATTAATTTGTTAATCGATGCGGCAATAATTTATGGTTTATACAATTTGTTTAGAGGTTTAGTCGCATAAAACAAGTTGTGTGTTTGAATGCAAAGGGACTTGAAAAGTGAAAAAAGTAACTATAATTTTCTTATTACTTTGTATTTTTTTTGTTTCATGTAAACATAAGCAAATGCCATTCAATGAAAACCAATGGATGAAACAAAAAAATCGTTTTTATATGACCGAGTCGCTTATTGAAAAGCTCAATAATGAAAAACCAAAAAGACCAGAAATTTTTGACTTACTTGGGAAGCCGGAATTTGAAGGATGGATTAGTGATAGTATGGTTACTTATTGGCTAAAATCCGAGGGTTTTCTTACCATTTGGGAATTGGCAATTTTTTTTGACAATGATGGTAATTTTGAATCTGCGCGAGTTTGTTGTGAAGATTAGAATTGTAATATTGTAGTTTGGAACAAAAAATCTGGTCGATGGTGAACGCGCTGCTGGGACAAGTTCCAGAGAGAAAGAAGATTGTTTATATATGTTCAGCGTCTGTATAGTTAAAAAACAGAACTTTGTCGTTCACGCGAATGCCATAAACAAGGCCAATGCCTTTTATTGTTTTCGCAAGCGTGACATTTCCCTTATACACATCGTAAAAATTTATTTCGAATGTACCATCAAAGGGGTAATAGCCTTCTACAATGCAATCCGTTTTTAGTCCGTCAATGAACCGGCACCCCTTAAAATACTTTTCTTCGCCATTGTTCAGATTAATTGCAAGGGCATTTGCCCATTCATAGCCCGTTTCCACGACAGCGGCAAAATCTTTTCCTTCATCTATCCTGTAAAGAGTGAAAACTGTATAATCCGTTTCTTTGGGAGGGTCCAATAATGATTTTAATTTTTTTTCGCTTCCATTCTTTAGCCTAAACGATAAATTGTCCTTGTCCTTAGAAACAATATTTGGATACATTTGCAAAAGTTTTTTTTCATTTTCTTCCCAATCATATCCGCTTTCGCCACCAAAACAGGCCTCGAAAGTATAAGAAGTTTTCAAGAACTCATTTATCTCGCCAACAACCTTTTGAATTTCCATATCTATGTTTATTTCGCCCGCATATCTTTCCAAAGTCCTTTCTGTAATTTTTTCTAATGTAATTATTTTTCGCGCTGCGTTTTCACCGTTAGAGTCAGCGGTATCCATTATAATAATTATGTTTTCTTTGGCTAATTGCATTTTTTGTGAACAATAACCACTTTCGTTATTTTCTTCCGCAGCAAGAAGATAAAGTTGTTTATTAATTTCGTCAAAAGTCATAGTTTTACTTTCATTGAATAAACCAATATTCGCCTTTATCAGAAACTTTCCATCGCCATCATATTTTATGACAACACACTCTTCGCTGGGATAGCCTTTTTTCGTATACTCACCTTCAAGCAAGCGAAATGTTTCTTCATTGCTTAAGGGTATTTTTTTATCATCAGTAGCAGGCCTTTCAGCAACACTTCCAACTAATTCCGCTTCGCCATTTTTCTTAGAACATGAAGTTAAAACTATAGAAATTACAAGAGCGATAAATAGAAATCTATTCATAAATGCATTCATTCTAATCTTTGTTTTATGTTTTATCGGAAAATCCAGCAAAATTTAATTAAAAAAAGAACGCCGCCCATAGATTGGACGGCATTAATATTTTGATTCGTAGAAAAAACTATTTAATCTCAACGACCCAGCCGTCGGGCGCTTTTTCCGTTCCCATTTGGATGCCGGTCAAAGTGTCGCGGAGCTTTTGCATTACTTGTCCGCAATTTTCCATGCCGCTTGGGAGCATGATCTTTTTGTCGTGGTCGTCAATCTCGCCGATCGGAGAGATTACGGCGGCGGTTCCGCAGAGGCCCGCTTCGACAAAGTCGGGCAACTCGGCCTTGTCGATCTTGCGCTCCTCGACTTCAATCTTCAAGTATTCCTTGGCGACGTGGATCAATGAGCGGCGGGTGATTGAAGGCAAAATCGAATTTG